>JAEEGL016619908.1_pt1 | contig 88921 bp, 66 predicted proteins | sample 9134231 | NCBI WGS metagenome assembly JAEEGL01 (sample SAMN16246548, study PRJNA631951) | gut metagenome | biome: gut microbiome; feature: rumen; material: fiber-attached | host: Bos | place: Iran: Karaj | collected 2018-10 | reverse complement strand
TATAGCAAAGTACAAATACCAAACATGGTACAAATGCTGCCTTTTTACCTTTTTAAGGCATCTTATATTGTAAACATTTTATGAATAAGGGCTTTGGAGTAATACAATATATCAAAAACGGAAGAAAAATCGCAAGTGACTGTGAAAAACGCCGTGCGGGACGCAATTCCTCCCCAACTTGCAGAAGTGGGGGACTCCTTGCTCACGGCTTGTTGACAGCTGGTGAGCCGTTTGGTAAAATGATTCTATCCTAATACATATGTGCAGGAGATCAATATCATGAATAAGACGCTTGAACTTGTTTCAAAACAGCTACTGAACGGTTTCCCGGTCAAGGTGCATCTTGACTGCGGGAGCGAGATCATGGTCGGGATGAAGCCAGAAGGCAAAGGAAAGGAACTGTGCTGGACGGGAAAGAACGGCGGTGTGTCGGTTAAAATCACCCAGCAGTCACGCGGCGGATGCGCGGTTTTCTACATCGATCTCAAGTCGAAAGAGGGGCTTGATGAGATCGGGGTGACCATGCCCGTAAGACTGGATGCTGCAAAGAAGATAACTGCTACCGGAAGGGACGGAGGCGGATGCTGGCAGATGCCTTTCTGGCCAAAAAAGACACAAGGCCTGGGAGAGCATTCCACCCAGCATATCATGATGAAGACGGAAGCCGGAGACGCGGCGCTAGTCTGTTTCGTGGGCGATGTGTTCAGAGCGTTTTTTGAACGTTTCGAGCTGAGGATGGGCGCGGAGACCAAAGGCTTCAGAGAATACCACGGGCCTTTTCTCGCGGCGAGCATCTCTGACGGGCCCATCGAAGCCATGACGGAGATCTACAGGTTCGCGAGAAAGTGCGGGGCTTTCCGTGTCTGCCTTAGAGACGAGCGTGTGTATCCGGAGATGTTCGAGAAGTTCGGATGGTGCAGCTGGAACGCATTCTACCAGCAGCCCACTTCCGCAAAGATATATGAGAAACTGGATGAGTTCAAAGCCAAGGAGATCCCGGTCCACTGGGTCATCATAGATGACGGATGGTCGCCCACGGTGGAAAACAGACTGCAGGCATTTGAGGTCGACAGGAACAAGTTCCCGGAGGGGCTCAAAGAATGCATCCGCAGGATGAAGGAGGAGTACGGTGTAGAACAGGTTGGTGTGTGGCATACTCTCCAGGCATACTGGTGGGGCATCGATCCGGATACCGAGTTTGCAAAGAAACACGCAGACTGCCTTATGAAGTCCGTGGCGTTCTGTGACAAGCTGATACCGATCAATGACGTGAAGAAGCAGTTCGGATTCTGGGACGAGTGGCATACCTACCTCGAAAAATGCGGAGTGGATTTCGTAAAGGTCGACAACCAGATGTGCGGAGACACATTCCGCAGGATAGATTCCACGGTCCGTGGCGTGAGGATAGCGTACGAGGCGATAGAGAAGTCAATATACAAGCATTTCAACGGTGTCGTGATAAACTGCATGGGTATGGACATGGAGAACGTCCAGCAGAGGCCACATACGGCGATATCACGTAACAGTGATGACTTCTATCCGGACCGTGAGAACGGGTTCGCTAAGCACATAACTCAGAACGTGTTCAACGCGATCTGGCATTCTCAGGTTTACCACTGCGACTACGACATGTGGTGGTCCGGAAAGGCCGATCCCGTGAAGAGCGGGCTTCTGAGAAGCATCTCCGGCGGCCCGGTGTATATAAGCGACGCAATCGGGGAGAGCAGCCTTGACGGGATACTTCCCGTAGCCGGCCGTGACGGTGACATCTGCAGACTCGATAAGGCGGGCATGCCGACAACGGACTGCATATACCATGACTGCGCTGAAGAGGGAAGGATACTGAAAGTATTCAATTCCAAGGAGGACAGATATGCTCTGGCTCTGTTCAACATTAGCCGCAGGCCTCTGACGGAAACGTTTTCTCTGAATGTGATCCCGGGCTTCCCGAAGAGAAAGAAGATGGTGGCTTACGAGTATTTCACAAAGGAGTTCATTCCCCTGACGTCCGGAACAAGACTGACGGTCTCTCTCGGCGGGGATGATGTGAGGGCGTATTCGATCTATCCCGTGTCGAAGGATGAAAAGGGCGAGTATATCATGCTTGGCGACAGATCCAGGTATCTGGGTATCGGCAGCAGGAAATTTGAAAAAGTCTACATTGAAGACTGACACCATGCAATCTGCAGTTTGATAGGTAAAGCAAAGGCCGGATCTCTTGTCTGGATTTCAGGCAAGGGATCCGGCTGTATACTTGGCTGTATCTGCAATCTATTCGGTTCTTAATGCTACTACTGGATCTTTTTTTGCCGCGCTTCTTGAAGGTATGATGCCAGCTATCAGGGTGAGAAGTACGCTTATCGCTATGAGGATGAGCGCTGTGACCGGCGGGAGCATGGCATTGAGGCCTTTTATTCCGGTAAGGTGGTGCAGCAGGGCGTTTATCGGTATGCACAGCAGGTATGTTATAACGACTCCGACCAATCCGGACATGAACCCGATCATGACAGTCTCCGCATTGAACATGCCGGAGACATTTTTCTTTGATGCTCCGATGGCCCTAAGGATACCTATCTCCTTGGTCCTTTCCTGCACGGATATCAGTGTTATGACTCCGATCATTATGGATGAGACTATGAGGGAGACGGAAACGAACGCGATGAGTACATATGATATCGCATTGATTATCGTGGTCACTGAAGACATTATCAGCCCGACGTAGTCCGTATACTGAATCTGCTTAAGTTCTTCCACTCCATCGTTGTATTCGGTGATTGCCGATTCTATGGTGTCCTTGTCGGCGAACGAGGATGCGTAAAGGTTTATCGTGGAGGGACTGTCGAGGTCTATGCAGCCCATTTTCCTGAGATTTTCTTCGTAGGTGGAGTCGGAAAACTCCAGCAGCTTGTCATGGTATTCCGCCGACTGCTCGTCGGAAAGCCCGGACACGGTATCATCCAGCATGGCGGACAGTTCGCCTTGGGTCATCCTTGCCAGCTGAGCGTATACTCCCTGGGCGTACTGTTCCTTATATTGCTGTGATAAGAGATTGGAGAACATTTTTTCAAAATCCTCATCGCTCATTGAGGACACGTATGAGGAGATCTGATCGGCCGCCATACCGGTCTGTCCTGCCATGGCCTGGGTCAGCATGTTTTCCATCTCTTCCCTTGAAAGCCCGGCAAGGGTATCGGTTACATATTCGAGTACTGATTCGTCGCTCGGGATGCTGGCGATCCTTGCGTACATAAAGGCTTTCTGTTCTTCGGTAAGACCGCTGATGTACTCCCTGAATGTCTCGGCTTTGGAGGAAACATCGCCGTCCTGGTCTTTGAAGCGGAGCCCGGTGAAGACGTCCGTGTCGGGGGATTCCTTCTGGGCCTTCACTATGTCAGAGCCTGACGATTTTTCTATCAGATATTCGGTGAGCTTTGACGTGTAGCCTATGGCTCCGTTTCCGGAGCCGCCGACGGCATTCTCGTCGGGCATAACTATACCGGTGACATGAAGGACAAGCGCTCCGTCATAAAGGATGCTCATTCCGGCTTCGGTGCTCCTCAGATCTGAATATGTGCCTGTGGCCTCGTCCAGGATGTAGCAGTCGGAATTGAGTATTACCCTGAAGTCCATGTCACATATTTCTTCGTATGTCCAGCTGTGGCTGGTTTTTTCGACAGTAGTCTTGTCGATGGCCGACCTCATGATGGCCTCGATCTCTTCATAGGGCTTCAGGCCCAGGGCATACAAGGTCAGATCGTTCAGTTCACTGTTCTTGTCGGTGAAGAGTACTATCTCGTCGTATCGTGACGGCCAGGTGCCGTATACCAGTTTATACTGGCGTTTCGTGATCTCATTAATGGGATCTCCGTTGTTGCCGGGCAGGAGTTCGCGCCACAGTGCTGTGGATGACATGAGAGTGCTCGAGGTCCCGAGTCCCATCATGGATGTCATGGATGACATTCCCGAGCCGGACGAACTGCTGCCGGATCCGGATTCGGAGTCCACGTTCCGGCCCATAACATCCCTGATAAGATCCGTCATGAGGGATCTTGTGTCCGAGTAGATTATCTTTCCGTCAACGTTTTTTGTGTATACAAGAAAATCATTGTTATATGTGTATTTTATGCCGGAAAGGGAAGAACTGAGAGAGTTTTCCCCTTCCTCCATTTTCTGTTCTATGTAGGATTTGAAGGATCTGAGATCGTTCTCCCTTTCTTCAACGGAGTTCAGGGCCTTTATCATGTCATAAAAGACGTCCTTCTGGTAGATCTTCTGACTGTCTCCTTCTCCGTCGTGCTCGGTTTTGTCCGCTGATCTTCCCATGAAGGTGGTAAGGAGGGAGGAAGCGTCCACGTGTGTCGCTTCTATCGTTATGGGATAAGAGGCCAGAGTCTCTTCCTGCACCGAGTTTATATAGTTGGTCATACCGTAACTCACGGCATATATGAGGGCTATCCCGATGATACCTATGGAGCCCGCGAATGAGGTGAGTGCAGTTCTGCCCTTCTTTGTCAGAAGATTCTTGAGAGAAAGCCCGAATGAAGTAAAAAGAGACATGGAGGGATGCTTCTTCTTTGCGTTCTTTTCCCGTACTGTCCGGTCCATCTCAGCCTCTTCCAGCTGCTCTTCCTCAGTAAGAGGACGGCTGTCGGAGATGATCCTGCCGTCAAGCATCCTTACGATCCTGGTAGAGTATTTCTCAGCCAGCTCCGGATTGTGTGTCACCATTATGACCAGCCTGTCTCCTGCTATCTCTTTGAGTATGTCCAGGACCTGTACACTGGTTTCGGTATCCAGCGCTCCCGTCGGCTCGTCCGCCAGGACTATATCCGGGTTGTTCACGATTGCACGGGCTATGGCTACTCTCTGCATCTGCCCGCCCGACATTTCGGCCGGCTTTTTTCTCAGCTGATCTCCCAGCCCCACTTTTTCAAGAGCCTCACGGGCTCTTTTTCTTCTTTCCCTTTTTGATACTCCCGCCAGAGTAAGTGCCAGCTCCACATTCTGCAGCACGGTCTGGTGAGGGATCAGATTGTAGCTCTGGAACACGAATCCTATCGAATGGTTGCGGTACGCATCCCAATCCCGGTCGCGGTACTGTTTTGTGGACACTCCGCCGATAACGAGATCTCCCTCAGTATACTTGTCGAGACCGCCTATGATGTTCAGCATGGTGGTCTTGCCGCATCCAGAGGGGCCGAGGATGGAAACGAATTCGTTTTTCCTAAAATTCAGGCTGACGCCCTTCAGGGCTTCGATGGTTTCCCCCGCCATGGGATAAACCTTTGTTATGTTGGTGAGCTCCAGCATCAGCGCTCCTCCTTTCTGTTGTGTAGCAGTTTTGTTTGACGAACACAGCTGGAATCTATACTCCGCATCCGTACGGAAGTCCGACGAACAGGAACTGGAGGAAATACATGATGAGGCGGAACACGATGAATCCCAGGATCACCCTGCCGACTATGGAGAGGGGAGATCTTGTGACGCTTTGCCTTGTTCCTCCGTTTCCGAATCCGCTGTATGTGTAATAGGTACCGCCGGACCGGCTCATCCTCTGGTACAGCTGGCGGTATACAATGTTGTTCGGATCCATGTTGACTGCGATGCTTATCTCAGTGACGGCTGCTGATACGTCTCCAGAACCGTAGTGCACCAGGCTCATCAGGTAGTGCCATCTTCCGTTCCTGAGGTCTTCGCCCATGCTGTTTAGGATGACCTTTGCCTGGGCATATTCACCTCTGTTTATATAAGATATAGCATCCCTTACCTGCCGGGAATCTTCCGGTGCCTCATGGGGAGATGTGTCGTAATACGTGCGCGAACCGTACATGTTCCCGAAACCGGTGAACCAGGAGAACGGATCGAATCCGAATCCGCCGTAGCCTCCGGTCTCGCCACTGTTTCCTGTGCTGCCGGAGTGCCCGCTGTAACCGGAGCCGTATCCCCCGAACCCCTGTCTTCTGTATTTGGAGGGGTTCTGGATCATGTCGTAGGCTTCGTTCACTTCTTTGAATTTTTCCTCGGCAGCCTTGTTTCCGGGGTTCATGTCGGGGTGGTATTTCTTTGCAAGCGCACGGTACGCCTTCTTGATCTCCTCTTCCGGAGCATCCCGGGATACGCCCAGGACCTGGTACGGATCTTTCATCATCTCGGGACCCTCCTTTCCGATTCTTCAGTATGATTATATCAGAAACAGCAAATGTAGTACAGAGAAAAATGTCAGAAAACGGATATTAACGAAAAAATCGTTATGGATCCCTGACAAAAAGGAGCAGCAGTTGCCTGCTGCTCCCGGAGTCACGATCTTGCTTTATTTTTCTTCGTCCTCTTCGTCTTCGTCCTCGACTATGCACTTGTGGCATTTGGGGCAGAAGACTTCCTCGGGATCCATGGTATCGTCGAAGTATACCTTGCCGCCGCAGTGAGGGCAGATCGCGCAGTAGAACTCGGCGTCCTCTTCGTCTTCCTCGTCCTCTTCGTCCTCATCCTCTTCATAGTCGTCATCGTCACAGCAGCAGTCACAGTCGTCATCGCAGCAGTAATCGTCTTCGTCGAGATCATAAAGGATCTCTTCGGCTGCTCCGAGGTCCTCGTCCAGCTCGTCCAGATAATCAAAGGCTGTATCGACATCTTCCTTCAGAGCATCCAGTTCCTCGGCCATCTTCTCGCAAAGATCGCACAGAGCCTTGATGGCTTTGCCTTCATTGGTTTCGGTATTGAGCTGCATGCCTTCTACCAGGCCTTTTACGTATGCTGCATTTTCTCTTGCGTTCATGTCATACTTCCTTTCCGTGATTAACACTTATGCTCTTTCGAGATATTCGGACGTTCTTGTATCGATGCGGATCTTTTCTCCGGCCTCGATGAACAGGGGAACTCTGATGGTCGCGCCTGTCTCGACGGTCGCCGTCTTGGAAGCGCCTGTTGCTGTGTCGCCGCGGACACCGGGCTCACAGTCGATGACTTCCAGCTCAACGAACATCGGAGGCTCGACGGAGAATGGCTTGTCCTGATACGAACGGATGGTGCAGATCATCTCTTCCTTGACGAACTTGAAGTTGTCGCCGATGAGGTTCTTCCCGATGGGCATCTGTTCGTATGTCTCAAGGTCCATGAAATAATAGAGGTCGCCGTCATTGTACAGATACTGCATGTCGCGGCGTTCTATTCTCGCGTCATTGAACTTGTCTGTCGGGGAGAACGATTTCTCGATCACGGACCCGTTGATGACGTTTCTCAGCTTGGTGCGGACGAAAGCCGCGCCCTTGCCGGGTTTTACGTGCTGGAACTCGATCACCTGCATTACCTGACCGTCCATGTCGAATGTTACTCCGTTTTTAAAATCACCTGCTATTACCATGTTATATTCTATCCCCCTGAAAGGTTATCTGCGAGGGGATAATCTCCTTTCCTTTTTGAAGTATTTTTAACCGTCCTTCATTTTATCGTATTCACGGCTGAAATGCAAGAGGTTTGTTGCGGTTTTGGGCGTGGCTGGGCTTAAAAATGGCTGAATAAGGCGCTGACTGCACATATTTCGGCATAAAAAACGTGAATCACTGGTATGTATCACGATATGACTGATCCTAAACCGGACTTCTACAGGTCCGTAGTCTTGAGCTTCCTGTATACCGTGAGCATCATCGTAAGATAGCAGGCTATGCCGCCTACGATGTTCGATATGGGTTCTGCCATGAACACTCCGTCTGCACTGAGCCCGAGTGCGGGCAGCAGGAGCGTGAGCGGTATGACGATCACGACTTTTCTAAGGAGAGAGAATATGATGGCATGTTTCGCATCACCGAGCGACTGGAACGCCGACTGCCCGGCAAACTGGAAGGACATGAACGCGAAACCGAAGAAATATGTCTGCAGGAGCTTTATTCCGATATCCGCAAGAGCCGTGTCATCCGAAAAGATACCGAACCAGAACCGCGGGAAAACGAGGACCGCAAGCCAGGCTATCACGGTGTATCCGAGACCTATGAAGGTGTTGAACTTTATCCCGCTCCTGACCCTGTCATATCTTTTTGCTCCGTAGTTGTATGAGATGACCGGGCCGGCGCCGCTGGTTATGCCGCTTACGGGGAGCATGAAAATATCTCTGACCGAGTTGGTCACGGTCATGACTCCCACGTACAGGTCCCCTCCGTACAGCTGGAGTGTGGCATTGCACGCGATCTGCACCAGGAACGTGGTCCCCTGCATGACGAAGTTGGAAGTGCCCAGTTTCAGGATATCGAGGAATATCCGGCCTTCAAGCTTTAAACACTTTCTCTCCAGATGTATCTGTGATCTTCTTCCGATCAGGAATGAGAGCACCCATACAGCAGACAGTGCCTGCGCGATGACGGTGGCGAGGGCCGCACCTGATACCCCCATTCCGAATCCGAATATGAACAGGGGATCGAGAGCTATGTTGACGACTGCTCCAATGACAACGGACAGCATGCCTACCTTGGGAAAGCCCTGTGCGTTTATGTATCCGTTCAGTCCCGTGACCAGAGCGGAGAAAACCGCTCCCGCCAGATATATCCTGAGATATTCGTTAGCGAAAACGAATGACTCCTCGCTGGCGCCGAAAGCGAACAGGATGGGCCTCTTGAAAATATAGAACACAGCAGTAAGAGCCGCAGACGATATCAGCAGCAGAAGAAAGGAGTTCCCGAGGATCTTCTTTGCGTCCTCATCCCGGCCTGCGCCCCTTGCTATTGAGAACAGGGGCACGCCTCCCGTGCCGAACAGCGCCGCGAAGGCCATGATGAGGGTGGCGACCGGGAAAGTGAGTCCCACTCCCGTCAGCGCCATTGCGCCGCTGTCCCCCATGTGTCCGAGATATATCCGGTCCACCACATTGTACAGCAGATGTACCAGCTGGGCTATGATCATTGGTACAGACTGGGCCAGTATGCATTTCCATACGGGACCCTTGATGAAATCAGTGTTTTTCATTTCAGGAACCGTGTGGTCTTGACCCACTCTTCAAGATAGGACTTGCCGTCCTTCCTGAGAAAACTGCCGAGGATGCACAGCTTTTTTGCACCGTTGAAGAGGTCAGCGAAGATATACGAGTCAGTAAGATACCCGTCTATCCGGTTTATGCTGTTTTCGTGCGCCAGCTGGCTGTCAGCTGCCCTGTTGTAGAAGATCCTGTGCTCGACACCGTCCTTGGTGATGACGCATCCCAGAATGTTGTCATCTGATATCAGCTGTGACGTGGTCTCCGAATCTTCAAATGAGATCACGGTCATCATCTGGAGCTTCATCGTTTTTTTGCCGACCCTGATGCTCATGTACTTTGTTCCGTCGATCTCTTTTTTCTTTCTTCTGATGTCATACGGGACCATTGTATCCACATAGGTCACTGTGTCACCCGTCTTTATTTTCATACGGTTTCCGCTGCATCTGACGTCGCCCCTGTAATGCAGGAGAAAATCGAATGCCGATTCCTTGTATGCAGTCATGTCGTCGACTATGACGAAAAGGCTGTCGTCGACCTTGATGAAAGTCCTCAGATCCCTGAAGCACTGATCGGATCTGGGACCCGTGGCGTCTGCTATGAAGCTGACGGTCCTGCCGTCCCGCACAAGCTCGCGGATCTTTCCGGGAAGCCTGTTGCCCCTGGATACGTTCCATCCGGGCATGCCCTTGCCGTTGACCAGGATCATGTTGTGGGCCTGGCTCTGAACGTAGTAACCCATGTATTCCTTTCTGCCGTATGTCGTGGTCGCAGAATCGGATATCACACACTCTCCGCCGTGGAACAGGATGAAGGAGCCGGCATCCGCATGGGCGTGGTTCCAGCTGTATCCGCAGCGCACGCTCAGCATGTTTGCGTCTTTGCTGCCGGAGGACCTTACGGTACACAGTCCGGCGCCCTCCGACAGGAAGACTGTCGGAAGCTTCGGGGCCTTCCCGTCCCATTCGAAAAGATCGGGATTTTTCAAGTCCATGATGCCCGGTTTGCCGTGGGCCGTGTTGAAGAATCTCTTGAAGTCCTCGTCGCCGATCCCCGCTTCCAGCATGCACGTCGCCATCGGGGAGCAGCCGCCTATCCACATGTGGCTGTCTCCGAAATCCGCGAACAGATATTCCAGGTCGCTCTTTGAAGTCGGATATGCCATGCTCATGAAGGCTTTGGGTATCTTCTTCCAGAGAGGATGGGCTGTCATGAAGCCTCCGTCGTCGAAGCAGTTCTTCATTACTGCAAGGCCGTGGCACAGTTCTCCGATGCCGTAATTGAAATACAGAGCACCTTCCCAGAACATACCGGATTCATCGAAATTGGCCGTTCTGCCGAGAGCGGGCTGCCCTTTATAGCCCATGAATTCACGGAGGGCCCTGAGCGCGTCTTCGATCATGGGGATCCCGTCGTCGATCTCGTCATATATTGCACACAGGCCTATTATAGCACCTGCGATGCATACCGCCCACCAGTTGTGCCCCATGGTGTCCAGGGCATGGATCCTCGTGCCGGGATTTATCCAGTCATCCAGAAGGGGCAAGATGCCTTTGCTGAATAATGCATCCCTGATGGTCTTTCTTTCCTTCTCCGAGAACTCTTCATAGAACTGGTCATAGATGGTGGACATGCTGTTGACGAGCATGCAGGTCTGAAGATCGGAGTGCCAGGCAAACCTTCTGTACAGGATGCCGGGCTCGCACCACACGGGATATTCCGAGATGTGCAGCGCGGCTTCCCTGACCCTTCTGATCCCCTCAGCGTCACATCGGCCGAGAAGGTAAAGATCGCCGAAAGTGCCGGAGATCTCCCCTATCTGTCCGCAGGCCGGATTCAGATTGGTAAGTCCTTCGAATTTCACCAGTTCCCGGGATTTCAGCTCTTCCGCTTTTTCCAGCTGCTCCCTGACGTGCTTCTCCCTCATTTCCCGAAGTTTCGGGGAAGCCTCGATTCTTTCGAGAAAATCTTTTGCTGCCTCCGGGGTGTGAACTATCCTCGGATGGACCCCTCTTCTTTTTTCGGTCAGGATGCCCATGATGAACCTCTGTATTCTGTATCGTTTTCTTGGGATAATGATACAACAAACCGCCTTCATATGCAACAAAAACTCCTAAAAACCGCCGCCCCGTTCATGCGGCAGACGCAAGGGGTGAACTGTCGGCGGGAATTGTTCCATTCATATTGGATATTGTTCCGGAATGAGGTATAATACGGGTGAGATCACATGGCGCGCCGGATAAGGACGAAAGGAGGAGATGCCTGTGGGGATGATAACAGATATTCAGAGGGCTTCACTGCATGACGGATACGGGCTCAGAACTACCGTGTTCTTCAAGGGATGCCCGATGTCGTGCATGTGGTGCCACAATCCCGAATGCATCTCCTTTGATAAGCAGCTTCTGTATTATCCCGAAAAATGCATCGGATGCGGGAAATGCGACCAGGGATGCTACAGTGGTGCAAAAGTCGTCTGCGGAAAAGAAATGACACCGGATCAGGTGTTGTTCGAGATACTGCAGGACAGACCGTATTACGGAGACAGCGGAGGGGTGACGTTCTCCGGCGGAGAACCCTTTGCCCAGCCGGATTTCCTTTATGAGTGCGTGAAACTGTGCAGATCGGAGGGGATAAGCACTGCTGCCGAGACGTCGCTCGTCATATACAATGAAGAGATACTAGGCGAACTGGACTTCGTCATGGCCGACCTCAAGGTCTGGGACAGTGATATCCACAGGGAATACACCGGGGTGGGAAACGAAGGGATACTGGATAATTTCATGAAACTGAACGGGCTCGGGATACCGGTGATCGCGAGGACCCCGGTCATACCGGAAGTGGATCAGGGAATAGAACATATATCGGAGTTTCTCCAGGGACTGAAAAGCGTCATAAGGTACGAACTGCTGCCGTACCATCCTCTGGGGAACGCCAAGAGAGCAGCGCTTAACCAGCCTGCGCCGGGATTCACCGTGCCGGGTAAAGAACTGATGAAGGAGCTTGGACGATATGCTTTCATACGCTGACAGACTGGCTGAACTGAGAAAAACAAAGATCCGCCATACTTTCGAGAAGAGAAAGCAGAACGGATTTACCGATCTTGACGATTTCGGGACAGTGCCAGTCACCGAAAACTACGATGTGGAGCCCTGGTACAACAGCGAGAACGGCAGTTTCTACGGATATGACGGCATGAGCGAGAATTTTGTCAGAGTCATAGATGCCCACGAGCCCTATGTCGATCCGCTTGAGATGCTCTGCGGAAGATGGCGCGACATGCTCATCAACTACAGGGGCGACGTCCATTTCATGCCTGACTGGCTGAAAGAGAAAAAGAAGAACACTGAGTTTATGAAAAGCGCCACTGACCAGTGGGCGAAAAGCTGGGACGAGCAGCGCTTCCCTTATGACGAACTCAAGCCCTGGCAGGAGAAATACAACATCCAGACCGGCATCGACAGCGACGCTCATTTCGCCTGTGACTACAGGATCGGGTTCGAACTGGGTTTCGGCGGATTCCTTGACAAGATTGAGAAATACAGGAAGATAAACCCTGAAAAAAAGGATTTCTACGACGCAGAGGAAAAAGTAGTCCGCGCCATAATCCGGTTCGTCGACAGACATATAGAGCAGATAGAAAAAATGATCCCGGAAGAGACGAGGCCCGAGATCAGGGAGAACCTTGAGACCATGCTGCAGACCTGCCGCGCGGTCCGGACCGGAGCCCCGGAGACTTTCAGGGAAGCATGTCAATGGACGGCGTTCTTCAACTGCGCATCCAGGATCTATACGAGGGACGGGGCTGGATTCCAGCTGGACACGCTGCTCCTGCCGTTTTACGAGAACGATGTGAAGAGGGGCATACTCGATGACGAGACAGCCAAGTTCCTCATAGCCAACCTGCTTCTGATAGATCCCCATTATTATCAGATATCAGGAGTGGACTGGATGGACCGGGACATGACGAACCACCTTTCGTATCTTATCCTGGAAGCGGCCGACAGTCTTGATATCGCATGCAACCTCACCGTGAGAGTGCATGAGAACTGCGACCGGATGTTTCTCAGGAAAGCGATCGAATGCCTCATAAAGCACAAGCACGGCTGGCCCAGATTCTGCAATGACAGGGCACTGGCTGAGGGATACATGAGGACTGGGGCGGACATCAGGACCGCACGGGAGAGGATAGCCGTGGGGTGCAACTGGATGGCGGTCCCCGGCCGGGAGTTCCCGATGAACGATGTGGTGAAGATAAACATCGCGAAAGTGTTCGAAGAGGCTCTGAAAGACCTGAGAAAAGAAGATGACAGATCCATAGAAAAACTGTTCGATATCTATAACGGGCATCTCAGAAAGGCTGTTGAAGTGACGGCCGCCGGAATCAACCTGCACCTGGATCACCAGTGGGAAGTGACGCCGGAACTCGTCATGAACCTCATGATGCACAATACTCTCGAGAAGGGTGAGGACATCTCACAGTGTGCCGAGCTGTTCACCATCGGCGTGGACGGATGCGGACTTGCGATAGTGGCCGATTCCTTCGGAGCCATCGAGACCAGGATAATACGTGAACATGTGCTCACCTGGGACGAGATGTTCGAAGCCCTCGATTCCGATTTTGCCGATGAAAGGGTACGGCTGATCCTGTCATCATCGCCGAGGTACTGTCAGGGGAACACCGTTTCGGACGCATGGGCCGGGAGGATAACCGACAACTGGGTGAAGAACATACGTTCCCAGGAGATGCCGGAAGGGCGCCAGCTTGTGCCTGGATGGTTCAGCTGGGCGCGTACGATAGAATACGGATCGAAAGTGGGAGCCACTCCGAACGGAAGACACGCTCGCGAGCCTATATCCCACGGCGCCAACCCGAATCCCGGGTTCAGGAAGGACGGCGCCCCCACGGCGATGTCCAACGGAATAGCTTCGGTCCAGTGCGCCTACGGAAATACCTGCCCCATGCAGATAGAATTTGACCCCGGAGTGGGATGTGACGAGGAAGGGATAGATATAATCGAAAGGTTCCTTCTCGGGCATTTCGAGCAGGGCGGCACCCTTATAAACATCAACATCCTGGACAGGGATACTATAATGGAGGCAAACAAAAATCCGGATGCGTATCCGGATCTTGTGGTGAGGGTAACTGGCTTTACGGCATATTTTGCGACCCTTTCCCCTGCTTTCCGACAATTGGTAGTCAACAGGTTTATGGAAGGCATTTAGCATATAGAATTATCACGGCAGGTTGCCTGAGCGAATATAACAAATCCCTCTGAATGTGTGAACCAGAGGGATTTATGTTGTGTCAGACGGAGATCTTTACCTCATATTCACCCAGTCCGGAATACTTTTCGAGGAGAGGGTATATCTCGTTTTCAAGGTACTCTTTTGTTTGCAGGGGAGCAAATCCTACAAATGTAGAAGGGTCGCACAGGGCATCCAGTTCTTCAGATGTTATATCGAATCTGGGATCTCCGAGAATACGCACCAGAAGGTCATTGTCGGCACCGTTTGCCTTTATATTCGACGCGCATTCCACAGACAGTTCCCTTATTGCCTCATGCAGGACCTGGCGGTCACCGCCTTTCTTGGAGCAGTACATCAGGATATTCTCTGTAGCCATGAACGGGATCTCTTCTGCAAGATGTTTTGCTATGACCTTCGGATATACACGTCCTCCGCTTATCACGTTGATGTACAGTGACAGGATGGCGTCCGTTGCAAGAAATGCTTCGGGGATGGAGATGCGTTTGTTCGCCGAATCGTCAAGAGTCCTTTCGAACCACTGGGTAGCGGCTGTGATCGCCGGGTTCATGAGATCCGTCATCACATACCTTGAAAGGGAGGCGATCCTTTCGCTTCTCATCGGATTCCTCTTGTATGCCATTGCGGATGACCCGATCTGCTTTGCTTCAAAGGGCTCGTCGAATTCTTTCAGGTGCGACAGAAGCCTTATATCGTTTGAAAACTTAGTCGCCGACTGGGCGATGCCCGAGAGCACGGACAGCACGCTGAAGTCGACTTTTCTCGAATAGGTCTGTCCCGAGACCGGGTAACACGAATCGAATCCCATCTTTTCAGCGATGATGGAATCGAGCTTTCTGACTTTTTCCCAGTCACCGTCAAAGAGCTCCAAGAATGAAGCGCATGTCCCGGTCGTCCCTTTGCATCCCAGAAGCTTCAGATTTCCCTGTACGAATTCAAGGTTTTCAAGATCTGAGACCAGGTCCCGGATCCACAGGGTCGCTCTTTTGCCTACAGTCGTCGGCTGAGCTGACTGGAAATGGGTATACGCGAGAGTCGGAAGATCCTTGTGCTCGTCAGCGAAAGCGGCAGTCGCTCTGATGCAGTTGACAAGCAGTTTCTTTATTATTTCAAGGGCGTCCCTCATCACGATTATATCCGTGTTGTCGCCCACATAGCAGGACGTTGCTCCCAGGTGGATAATGCCTTTTGCGCTCGGACACGCGTCACCGTATGTCTTCACATGAGCCATAACGTCATGCCGCACCTGCGACTCATATTCACGGGCTTTGTCATAGTCGATGTCATAGATTTTTGACTTAAGTTCCTCGATCTGCTCGTCTGTGATGTCAAGGCCCAGTTCCTTCTCTGCCTCTGCCAGGGCTACCCAGAGCTTTCTCCATGTGGAGAACTTCCGGTCAGCGGAGAATACTTCCTTCATTGCAGGTCCGGCATATCTGGTGACAAGAGGATTTTCGTATACGTTCGTCATAGTACTTGCCCTTTCTGTGGATATCGGGTCGTTTTGCATCTATGATTCTATCACATGGGAAAATCTTTTGCAATTCACATTATGACAAACATGGTCCGGTGTGACAAGTTTTCATGGCGAAAACACGGTGTTGAGACCCTGATCCATGGCAGGTACGGGAAATAACGCAGCTCTGCCCGCTGGCGGAGGCGGGATCGGTGATTCGGGCGGTTTCTGCGTTGACATAATTTTGCCCGGGATGTATAATTATATAAGAATCAAAGGACGGGTATTATCATGTATAAAGACAAGAAAGTAGTGTTCTCCGGAGTACAGCCTTCCGGAGTCCTGACGATAGGAAACTATCTCGGAGCCATAAGAAATTTCTCCGAGTTCTCGGACGAGTACATCTGTTACTATTGCGTGGTGGATGAACATGCCATAACGGTAAGGCAGGTGCCTGCAGACCTGAGGAGGAGGACGTACGAGACCCTCGCTCTGTATATCGCGTGCGGACTTGACCCAGAAAAGAATACGCTTTTCGTACAGTCACATGTTCCGGCTCACGCCGAACTCGGCTGGATCCTTGACTGCTATACCATGTTTGGTGAACTTTCAAGGATGACACAGTTCAAGGACAAGTCCCAGAAAAATGCTGACAACATCAACGCGGGCCTGTTTACGTATCCCGCCCTCATGGCGGCGGATATCCTTCTGTATCAGACAGACCTTGTGCCGGTGGGTCAGGACCAGAAGCAGCATCTCGAGCTGTCCAGGGACATAGCTGCCCGCTTCAACGCCGTATACGGCGACACATTTGTGGTCCCGGATCCGTACATTCCGAAACAGAGCGCCAAGATAATGTCTCTAGCCGATCCCACGAAGAAGATGTCGAAATCCGATGAGAACGAGAATGCGGTCGTCAGGATCCTGGATCCGAGAGACGCCATCCTCAGGAAGTTCAAGAGAGCCGTCACCGATTCCGGCAACGAAGTCAGGTATGCCGAGGGCAAGGACGGGATCATGAACCTTATGTCCATCTATTCAGCCTTTACCGGAAAGACTATTCCCGAGATCGAAAAGGAGTTTGACGGCAGGGGCTACGGCGACTTCAAGGCGGCGGTGGGCGAGGCCTGCGCTGACAGGCTGGCACCTGTGCAGGCTGAGTTTGCAAGGCTTATGAACGACAAGGGATACCTTGAGAGCGTCATGAAGAAAGGTGCGGAGGAGGCCGGCAGGGCTTCAGCGCGCACCATGTCGAAAGTAAGAAGAAAGATCGGTTTCACCGACCTGAGAAATTTGTGAGAAATATACCAGGGAAAGAAGGAAACTAAATTGAAAACAAGAGCAGTCAGACTTCACGGTGTATGCGATCTCCGCCTCGAAGAGATAGAGCTTCCGGAGATCAAGGATACAGAGATCCTTGCCGAGGTCATGTCAGACAGCATCTGCATGTCTTCGTACAAAGCGGCGCAGCAGGGCGCCAACCACAAGAGAGTTCCCGACGACGTGGCCGAAAATCCGGTCATCATCGGGCATGAGTTCTGCGGAAGACTAGTAAAAGTCGGAGACAAGTGGAAAGACAAATTCAAGGCAGGGGACAAGTTCGTGATCCAGCCTGCCATGAACTATAAGGGAAGTCTGGCAGCTCCCGGATATTCATACAGATACTGCGGAGGAGCCAGCGAGTATGTCGTTCTTCCCGAAGAGGTCATGCTGACAGACTGCCTGCTTCCGTATCACGGCGATGCATATTTTTACGGCAGCCTTGCAGAACCGATGTCGTGCATAGTAGGGGGATTCCATGCGAACTACCATGTGAAGCCCGGTACGTACGTACATGAGATGGGACCTGTGCCGGGGGGCAACATGGCTATCCTTGCCGGAGCAGGGGCGATGGGACTCGGATGCGCGGACTATGCGATCCACGGCGGCAATCCGCCGAAGCTCCTCATAGTCACGGATCTTGACGATGCAAGACTGAAGAGGGCAGAGAAACTGCTTCCTCCTGAGGATGCAAAGAAATACGGAACGGACCTGAGGTTCATAAACACCGGCAGCATGGAGAATCCTGTGGAGTACCTGAAGAGCCTGACTGACGGTGCCGGATACAACGACGTGTTCGTATACGCGCCTGTCAAACCGGTTGTGGAGATGGGCGACGCCCTCCTCGCAAGGGACGGATGTCTCAACTTCTTCGCCGGCCCCACGAACCCTGAATTTTCAGCTATGTTCAACTTCTACAACGTGCACTATTCTTCGACGCACATAGTAGGAACGTCCGGAGGAAATACAGACGACATGAGGGAGTCAATCAAACTCATGAGCGAGAAGAAGATCAACCCGGCCGGAATGATCACGCACGTCGGTGGACTGAACGCCTGCCCGGAGGCAACGCTGAACCTCCCGAAAATCAAAGGCGCGAAAAAGCTCATATATACGCATCTGGAACTGCCTCTCACTGCCATCGAGGACTTTGCTCAGGCTGCCGAGGATAACAAGGGTACGGCGCTCGGAAAACTGTATGCCGACCTTGACAGAGCATGCCGCGAAGCAGGGGATCTGTGGTGCCCTGCGGCTGAAAAACTCATTTTCGAGTATGCGGGAATCGATGCGTGACATAACCGTTTAAATCTCATACCGGAAATGCAGTAAACGCTTTCCGGTATCTTTTTTAAGGGAAGGGGGAAAAATATGCACAGAAAGATCATTGCCGTTCTGGTCTTTGCGGCCGTGGCACTGTCATGCCTGTTCTGCATGCCGGGCTGTGAAAAGCCCACTACTCCTCCTTACCCGCATCTTGCGGACGGGTCCTCCTCTCCCGTGCTTTCTGGGATCATAAACCCGGATTCGGAGGTGAGGGGCGTCTGGATAGCCAGCACATGGAACATAGATTATCCTTCAAGAACAGATCTTCCGGCAGACGAATTAAAAACAGAGCTTGACCGAATACTTGACGCGTGCTCGGATCTTGGCCTGAATACCGTATTCTTCCAGGTGAGGCCTGCCTGTGACGCTCTGTACGAGAGCGATATGTTCCCGGTCTCAAAAGCTCTGTCCACCACCGGGGAGCTGCTATTCGACCCTCTCGGATACCTGGTATACCAGGGGCATCTGAGAAACATATTCGTCCACGCCTGGGTCAACCCGCTGAGGATTACCCTGCAGAAAACGGCTTTTGAGGACCTTGCTGATGGACCGGCAAAGTCACACCCGGACTGGTGCGTTGATTACGCTGACAAACTGTATTTCGACTGCGGCCTGCCGGAAGTCAGGCAGCTTGTGGCGGACGGTGTCCGCGAGATCGTTGAAAAATACGATGTGGACGGCGTGGTGTTCGACGACTACTTCTACCCCTATCCCGCATATGACGGCTCCGGAAGGATGTATGAATTCCACGACGAGAATACTTACGAGAAATACGGGGAAGGGCATTCCCTTGAAGACTGGAGACGGGAGAACGTCAACATGATGGTGAGACTGTGCTACGACACGGTCCATGAAACCGATCCCGAATGCGTGTTCGGTATATCCCCTTTCGGAGTGTGGCAGAATGACGACGGTGAAAACGGCGGAAGCAGAACGAAGAATTTCGAAGCCTACAAGAGCCTATTCTGCGATGCGACGGCATGGATCGACGGAGGTTATATAGACTATATCTGCCCTCAGATCTACTGGACCACGGATTCAAAGACATCGCCGTACGAAGTCGTGCTGGACTGGTGGAACACGAGGCTTGACGGCTCGGATATAAGGCTTTATGTGGCCCATGCTTCATATATGTACGAGGAAGGCGAATGGGACAGTCCGGAAGGTGAACTCACGGAGCAGATAGAGATGTCAAGGCTCAGGAAGTACTACCGGGGCAGTATCAGCTACGGATTCGAGGAACTCAGAGACAACGTCAGAAGTGCCGGAAATGAAATAAAACTGGTCTACTCCTCACCCGTCATCTACTCAGATATCGTTTCAAACGGCTGCGAACCGGAGCTGCTGTCACACAGCGACGGGCAGACAGTGGATACCGGGACGATTCTTCTGGGGGGCATGTCGGATCCCTATTACGCTCTTACGCTCAACGGCGCTAGAGTGGGAAGGATGAAGGACGGCAGTTTCAGGACGGAGCTCAGGCTTGAAGAAGGCGAGAATGTCCTCACTTTCATCCAGAACGGGAAAGAGTATGTCTGGGTAATAACATATGCACCGGGTGAGAAATAACAGACATTTTCACATGTTGCAACTTGCTGAACAGAAATATATAATGTAGGAAAACAAATAGAGAACTGGAGAACGGAGAAATGGCACTTTTGACGGAATATTTCGGAACTATGGCTTTCGATGAGACTTCCATGAAGGAGTATCTGCCGGCTGATATATACGCTTCGCTGAAAAAGACGATCGACGAGGGGCGGTCCATTGACATGGACATCGCGAACGCGGTGGCGAAGGGGATGAAGGAGTGGGCCGTGGCCAAGGGCTGCACCCATTTCACACACTGGTTCCAGCCCCTGTCAGGAATGACGGCGGAGAAGCACGAGAGCTTCATATCCCCGGTCGGCGAGGGCAGAGTCATAATGGAATTCTCCGGGAAGGAGCTCGTAAGAGGTGAATCCGATGCATCGAGCTTCCCGTCAGGAGGTCTGAGGGCCACTTTTGAAGCCAGGGGATATACAGCCTGGGATCCCACGTCCTATGCTTTCATAAAGGACAGGACCCTGTGCATTCCCACTGCTTTCTGTTCATACGGAGGAGAAGCTCTCGATAAGAAGACCCCTCTTCTCAGATCGATGGATGCCATAAACATCCAGGCTCTCAGGATACTGAAACTTCTTGATCCTAATACTGACGTGAGCTGCGTCAGGGCATCGGTGGGGGCAGAGCAGGAGTATTTCCTTGTTCCGAAGGAAATGTATGACAAGCGCCGTGACCTTATTTTCACAGGCAGGACCCTTTTCGGGGCGAACCCGCCCAAGGGCCAGGAGCTTGAAGACCATTACTATGGGACAATAAAACCCCAGGTGGATGCTTTCATGAAAGAACTGGACGAGGAACTCTGGAAACTGGGGATACTGGTGAAGACAGAACACAACGAAGCGGCTCCATCACAGCACGAGCTGGCTCCGATATACACACAGGTCAACATCGCTGCCGACAACAACCAGCTTATGATGGAGATGATGCAAAAGATCTCCAAGCGCCATGGCCTGGTATGCCTGCTCCATGAAAAGCCGTTCAAGGGAGTGAACGGGTCCGGCAAGCATAACAACTGGTCCATAGCCACCAATACGGGAGTGAATCTGCTGAGCCCCGGAAAGACACCGTATGACAATGTGCAGTTCCTGCTGTTCCTGGTTGCAGTCATAAAGGCTGTGGATGATTACCAGGATCTTCTGAGGATAAGCGCGGCAACGGCAGGGAACGATCACCGCCTCGGATCCAATGAGGCGCCTCCGGCGGTGATATCCATTTTCCTGGGGGATGAGCTTTCGTCAATCATAGATGCCATAGAAACAAACACCCACTATGACCCGATGGAAAAGAGCCAGCTGAGGCTCGGAGTCGATGCGCTTCCTCCGCTTCCTAAGGACAACACGGACCGGAACAGGACATCACCGTTCGCGTTTACAGGAAATAAATTTGAGTTCCGTATGGTAGGGTCGTCCAATTCCATCAGTGACTGCAATACCTTCCTTAACACTGCCGTGGCTGAGTCATTAAGGCAGTTTGCGGACGAGCTGGAAAAAGCAGATGACATGACGTCGGCCCTTGACAGCCTGATCAGGCGGACTATCAGGGAACACAAGCGCATCATCTTCAACGGCAACAACTACGATGAGTCCTGGATAAAGGAAGCAACGGAAAAACGCGGGCTCTTGAACCTTAGGACCACGCCTGACGCTCTCGAGTGCTTCCTTGATGAAAAGAACGTCAGACTGTTCGAACAGCACCGGGTGTATACCAGGACAGAAATGAAGTCGAGGAAGACGATAACTCTTGCCAACTATACCAAGACCATCAGGATCGAGGCGAACGTCATGGTGGACATGGTGTACAAGGAGATCCTGCCGGCGATCACTGAATATGCGAAAGACATATGCCAGACCGGGAAAGCCAAGAAGGAGCTTTCCCCTGCCATGAATACGGAATATGAGGAAACGATGGCGGAGAGACTGGGAAATCTGGAGTCAAGGATCTACCGAGAAGTAAAGAGGCTTGAGCAGATACTCGGCGAAACGCCGAAGACGGATGACGTTTCAGTTCTTGCCGCGTATATACGTGACAATGTCGCCGTTTCCATGAAGGATCTTCGCGAGGTGTGCGATGAGGCTGAATTCATAACAGCTGAGAAATACTGGCCGTACCCCACGTACGCCTCACTTCTCTTCGGACTGCAATGACAGTGCTATATATATCCAGACAAAATCCATAACTAAGGGGTAAGATTATGACTGAAGAGCTGAAATTCACACCGGCATTCAAGCCCACAGCCAGGCTCGAGGCCATATCCATAAGGAACTTCAAGAATGTGGTGAAGGGCGATCTGTGCTTCACAAACAAAAAAAAGAACTACCGGGCGAGCATAGTGGGCCTATACGGCCAGAACGGATCGGGGAAGACCGCGCTGATAGAATCGCTGTCAATTCTCAAGCACATACTCTGTGGGATACCCGTGCCGGTGCGTTTTGCTGACTGCATCAATGTGGATGCCGATTGCGCCGGGATAGTTTATGACATAGTGATTTCCGATGACGAGACAAAGGACGAGTTCTGCCGTATCTCGTATGAAGTGGAGATACGGAGAAGAGAACCGGCAGGGACTGAGATTTCAAAGGAAGTCATAAAGTACTCACTGACGGATCCGGAGACAGGCCGGAGATCACCGAGACAGGTGCTTGCTGATACCGGCGCAGGAGACGTGTTCGGGCCCAAGAGCCGATATGACGACCTGACCGGGAAAAACAGAAAGATCAAGACAGATCTGATCGTCGCAAAAAAACTTGCGTCAGCGACAGACCGTTCTTTTCTGTTCTCAAGGGAACTCCGCCGTATCATGGACGATAACTGCAGGGAAAAGGACCTTCAGATGATTTTCTACGCTCTTTCAGTCTACGGGAGACGGCAGCTTTTCATAATCGACTCTGCGACCTCGGGCAGGATAAGCCTCAACGCTCTTCCGCTCATAATAGGTGACGGCGAGCACGGATCCGTTTCCGTGTCGCTGAATGACGGCGGGATAGTGCCGGATAATCTGATGCCCACGATAAGGAAGGTCGTGTCCAACATGAATATAGTGCTTCCGCAGGTGGTCCCGGGACTCGAGATAGGGATAGTGGAGCTGGGATCAGAACTCCTGCGGGACGGAAGACCCGGGACTACGATACAGCTTGTTTCAAAAAAGGCCGGCAAGGAGATCTCTCTGAAGTACGAATCGGAGGGCATAAAGAAGATAATAGCGATTATGCAGCTTTTGATCGCAGTGTACAACGACGATTCCATAACCGTTTGCATAGATGAGCTGGACGCGGGCGTATACGAGTATCTGCTGGGTGAGATCCTGAAGATAATCTCCGAGAAAGGAAGAGGACAGCTAATATTCACTTCCCACAATCTCAGACCGCTTGAGACCATAGATACGGGCTTCGTTGCATTCACTACCGCTGACCCGGAACACAGATATACGAGGATAACGGGAAAAGGCTCTGCCAATCTGAGAGACAGCTACTACCGCGATATAGTGCTCGGTTGCAGCGGGTATCCCATGTATGAGCCGACCCACAACGCAGAGATCTCTCTTGCATTCAGGGAGGCCGGTGAACTGTATGACTTCAGGTAATGCAAGAAAGAAAGTGGTCTTCGTAGTGGTCGAAGGCCCTACCGACGATGAAGCCCTGGGGATAATGCTCGAGAAGATATTCGACAGGTTCGAAGTCCATGTGGAGATCATGCACTGCGATATCACGACAGAGAACGTGGCATGTGAGAACCGGGTGGTCAACCGCATGCAGAAGATCCTCCGCGGCTACGTCCAGCGGAACCACTACACGCTCAAGGATATCGACCGTGTGGTACACATAATCGACACAGACGGATCTTTCGTCCCGGACAGCTGCATCGAGGAGGAACCGGATCTGAAGAAAGTCCGGTATTCCGACAGCAGGATCTGGGCGAGGAGCCGTGAGGCGATCATAGTCAGAAATGCGCGGAAGAGCGCCAATGTGAGAGTACTTGCCGGACTGGAGACCATCCTCGGCAACGTTCCATACAGCATTTACTACATGTCCTCAAATCTTGACCATGTGCTTTATGACAAGCAGAACAGTACGAATGACGAAAAGGGGAAGAACGCATACAGGTTTGCACAGAAATACAGAAACAGCATATCCGAGTTCCTGAACTTCATGACCCTTTCAGACTTCTCGGTGATGCTGCCTTACGATGAATCCTGGGAATACATATATGAAGGCACTAATTCACTGTGCAGGCACACGAACCTCGGAATCTGTTTTTCGGAGTATTATGAGAAGCTGATCGAGGAAGGATGAGGATCCAAAAGAGAATAGAAATGGCGTTCCAATCCTGAACATGCTCCGTTCAGGCAGGAACGCCATTTTTGGCTGGGCCGGGTAAAAACGAAAGGAAGCCCCGGGTTCCGGGGCTCCGCATCAAAACTGATCTTCTTATTTTTTGACGTTGAATGCTTTCATTCCGGGATAGTTGGCAGCCTTTCCGAGCTGTTCCTCTATCCTGAGAAGCTGGTTGTACTTTGCGACTCTCTCAGAACGGCTGGGTGCACCGGTCTTGATCTGGCAGGTGTTGAGAGCAACTGCGAGGTCAGCGATCGTCGTGTCTTCGGTCTCGCCGGAGCGGTGAGAAGTGACTGCTGTGTATCCTGCCTTGTGGGCCATCTTGATTGCTTCAAGTGTCTCGGAAACGGAGCCGATCTGGTTGAGCTTGATCAGGATGGAGTTTCCGCATCCGTTTGCTATGCCCTTGGAGAGGCGTTCCGTGTTGGTTACAAACAGGTCGTCGCCTACGAGCTGGACTTTGTGGCCGATCTTGGCGGTCATCTTCTTCCAGCCTTCCCAGTCCTCTTCATCAAGGCCGTCTTCGATGGAGATGATGGGATATTTGTCTACCAGGGATTCCCAGTGAGCGATAAGTTCATCGGTGGTGAAGTCCTTGCCGGATTTGGGCTGATGATAGAAGCCTTTGCCCTTCGGGCTCTTCCATTCAGAAGCAGCGGCGTCCATTGCGATCATGAAGTCCTTGCCGGGAACGTATCCTGCAGCCCTGATGGCCTCGAGGATCTTCTCGATTGCTTCCTCATCGTTCTTGAGGCTGTTGGGAGCGAATCCGCCTTCGTCGCCTACTGCCGTTACGTCATTCATCTTCTTGATGAGAGACTTGAGGTTGTGGAATACTTCAGCACACCAGCGGAGACCTTCGGCGAAGGAAGGAGCGCCTACCGGCATTACCATGAATTCCTGTGTGTCAACAGCACTGTCGGCATGTGCGCCGCCGTTCAGTATGTTCATCATCGGCACGGGGAGGCATGTGGCCTGGATGCCGCCTATGAACTTGTACAGCGGGATCTCAAGTGCTGTTGCTGCTGCTCTGGCTGTTGCGATGGAAACTGCAAGGATTGCATTTGCGCCGAGCTTGGATTTGTCTTTCGTGCCGTCAAGATCGAGCATGATCTTGTCAACTGCGTAGATGTCAGTGGGATCTGCGCCTACAAGAGCGGGAGCGATGATCTCGTTGACATTTGCGACTGCCTTGAGGACACCTTTTCCAAGGTATACTTTTTTATCTCCGTCACGGAGTTCAAGAGCTTCAAATTCACCTGTGGAAGCTCCACTGGGAGAAGCGCCGCGGCCGACTACGCCGTTGCAGAGAGTTACTTCAGCTTCAACTGTGGGGTTTCCTCTGGAATCGAGGATCTGTCTCGCGAAAACTTTTGCGATTGTAAGATTTTTCATATGAAAAGCCTCCTAAAAAATTTCATGCATATTATATATCAAATCTCCGAATAAGTCCATTGAGAAAGCAAACTTTTTCTGCTTTTTTGGCCTCCTGAGCGAAAGGCAGCCGCTTATTCCTGGTCACAGCAGGGAAAACTAATCACGCAACCGCCCGGAGATATTTTAAACGCCGTTTATAAAAACATCCCCGGTCGTTTGACCGGGGGTATGCGCTGTTCTGATCTATGCCTGCCTCAGGATGTCGCCCTTTCTGATCTCGAAAGGAGCGTATATGACGAACCTCATGGCAGGATGAGGCGTAGAGTCTATATGCGAGCCGTCTTCATCGAAGATACCGGTCACTTCAAAACCTTTTCCGGTTTTCCCGGGGGAAAGCACCTCGACCCTGTCGTTGACGTTCAGCTTGTTTTTCTGCACGAATACGGCCCTGTATCTTCCTTCTGCGTCCGGGAGGGCAGCCGTCTCGACGGCTGTCGCCAGAAAGGCTTTGTCCCTCAGGTAACCGTGTACCGTAACAGTATTCGCTGATTCGGAAGGGTTCCCAAAGAAGAATCCCGTGCCGTATTCACGGTGGCTCACGCCGTCAAGCTCCCGGAGCCATTCCGGATCCACGCGGTAACCCGCCGGATCCCTGCGGTAGCTGTCGATCGCCATCCTGTATGTATTCGTCACCACGGCAGTGTAGTATGCGCTCTTGACCCTGCCTTCTATCTTGTAGCTGTCGATCCCGGAGTTTTCAAGTTCGGGGATGTGTTCGATCATGCAGGTGTCCTTTGAACTCATGAAGAAGGTCTCGCCGTTTGCGTCTTCCTCGACGGAGCCGACTGTCGGGAGCTCGGGTCTCTTCTCTTCTGCGACATCCATGGCGGAAGGGGAGTATTTCCAGCGGCACGGCTGAGCGCACTGGCCGTGGTTTGCGTCCCTGCCTGTGAAATAATTGGAAAGGAGGCACCTGCCGCTGTATGCTATGCACATGGAGCCGTGGATGAAAGTCTCAAGTTCCAGCGAGTCCGGGATCCCTTCGCGGATGTCTGCAATATCCTTGAGGGTCAGTTCCCTTGCCAGGACGATCCTCGAAGCCCCGAGCTTCTGGTATGCGATACATGTCTGGGCTGATACGACGCTCGCCTGTGTGGAGATATGGATATGCATTCCAGGAGCTTTTTCCTTTATCAGGTCGATGACTCCTATATCAGATATTATAGCCGCGTCCGCCTTTATATCCCCGAGAAATGTGAGATAATCTGACAGCTCCTCATACTCGCGGGTACGGGGCATGACATTGACCGTGACATAAATCTTTCTGTGTTCCGAGTGGCACAGGTCCACCGCATCAGCCAGTTCCTGACGGCTGAAATTGTCCGACGCCGCCCTCATGCCGAAGTTCTTTCCTGCAAGATAAATAGCGTCGGCTCCGAACCGCACGGCGGCTTCCAGCTTGTCAAAACTTCCTGCAGGGGACAGGAGTTCCGCTTTTCTTGAATTGCTCATGTTAAGAACACCTTTCGGATCAGAGACTGGTTATGACCGGAAGAATCATGGGTTTGCGCTTGGTTCTTGAGTAGACGAATTTTGAGAGGCTTTCCTTGACGTCAGCCTTCAGTTCCATCCAGTCGGTGGCTCCCGAGTCGAGGGAATCCATAATGGCTTCCATTACCACGTCGCGCATCTCCTCGATGAGATCCTCGTTTTCTTTTGCATATACGAAACCTCTTGAAATGAGATCCGGCCCGGAAACTATCGACTGTTCGTCGATATCGACCGCTGCGACTGCCACGATAAGTCCGTCCTGGGCGAGATGTCTTCTGTCCCTCAGGACCACGTTGCCGATGTCGCTGACGCCGTATGCGTCCACAAGGACTCTTCCCGAGGGTACGTTCCCGTTCTTTTTGCAGCTTCCGGGTGTGAGCTCCAGTACCTGACCGATGTCCATAACGAATATGTCTTCCGGTTTCATGCCCATGAATTCAGCCAGCTCCTTGTGCTGCATCAGGTGATGGTACTCACCGTGTATCGGCATGAAGAACCTTGGCTTGGTAAGAGCGTGGATCAGCTTCAGGTCTTCCTGACATGCATGTCCGGATACGTGCACCACGTCCTCATCGTGGTATACGGACACGCCCTTCTTGTACATCTCGTTTATGATCCGGTTCACGAGTTTTTCGTTTCCGGGGATTGCGTGTGACGAGAGGACCACAAGGTCGTTGGGCATCAGCTCTACCTGGGAATGGTCGGAGAAGGCCATCCTGTAGAGGGCGGACATGGGTTCGCCCTGGGATCCGGTCGTGACGATCGTCAGCATCTCCGGGGGATAATTGCCTATATCGCCGATATCCACCAGGGATCCCGGGGGGACGTCCATATATCCGAGTTTCACAGCCGCGCCGATGACGTTGATCATGCTACGGCCGGTGATCGCGACTTTTCTTCCGAATTTGTAACTGGAGTTGATGATCTGCTGTACGCGGTGTACATTTGAAGAGAAAGTAGCGATGATGACTCTCTTGTCTGTATGGTTCATGAAGATACGGTCAAGGGAAGCGCCGACCTTTCTTTCGGAGGGCGTGAATCCCGGCACGTCTACGTTGGTGCTCTCGCACATCAGCAGGAGGATGCCTTCCTTGCCGTATTCGCCTATGCGGGTGAGATCGATCATCTCTCCTCCGATGGGAGATACGTCAAGCTTGAAATCTCCGGTGTGGAGGATCGTCCCGCAGGGAGTCCTCACCGCTATCATGCACGAGTCGGCTATCGAATGGTTCACTCGTATGAATTCGCATTTGAAAACTCCCAGTTTCACGACTGATCCAGCTGATACCGTCACAAGCTCCCTCTGACCCAGAAGGTGGTGCTCGGCCAGCTTGTTTTCGAGTATCCCGAGAGTGAGCCGAGTTCCGTATACCGGTATGTTGAGAGTTTTCAGAAGATAGGGGATCGCTCCTATATGGTCTTCGTGGCCGTGGGTGATCAGAAGGCCTCTGATCTTTGACGCGTTCTTTTCAAGGTATGTGAAATCCGGGATCACAAGATCGACGCCCAGCATTTCATCATCGGGGAACGCGATACCGCAGTCTATGATTATGATGTCTTCCTCATACTCTATGACTGCTAGGTTCTTTCCTATCTCGTTGAGTCCGCCCAGCATTGCAACGCGGACTTTTCCTGTTTTTTTCTTAGACACTGTATATTTCCTTTCTGCGAGGGCCAAATGGGCATGATGCTCCCCGAAGCGCACGGAAACAGACGCGTAAAAACGCGCACATGAAAAGTGCGTAGGAGCAACGGGTATTCCGCGACCGGCATCCCGGATCCCCTGCTTGTCGGCAGCAGGTTCAGCGGCAGTCACGACTATGTTTTCTGATTTAACAACTGATTTGTGTGACCCTCGTCGGCGTACCTCCACAAATCAACCCAGTATATTGTACCACAAAATACTGGCCCGGTCAACCCCTGCGAAAAATGCGTTGCAGTAGACACAGAGATCCCGCCCGGAAGGGCGGGATCTGCAGTACGGTATTCTGTTTTGGTTATCTTGCCTTCGTCCTTATTTCCTCAAGTGCCTTTGCGAGGAATTCCTCTGTGGGCATGGCTCCCAGGTCCTCGCCTGCGCGGGTCCTGACGGATACCGTGCCTGCGGCCCTGTCTCTCTCTCCGACGACCAGCATATACGGTGTCTTGGCGAGCTGGGCTTCCCTGATCTTGTACCTCATGGTGTCTGTCCTTGAATCGCAGTGGACTTTAAGGCCTCCGGCGTACAGTTTGTCGGCCACTTCGCGGGCATAGTCAGTATACTCCGGAGATACCGGGATGACTTCGACCTGCAGCGGAGCGAGCCACATGGGGAACGCACCTGCATATTTTTCGATGAGAAGAGCGAGGGTCCGCTCATAGCATCCGAGGGAAGTGCGGTGGATGATGTACGGGAGTTTCTGCTGGTTGTCCGAGTCTGTGTAGTACATACCGAATTTCTCAGCCAGCAGCATGTCGATCTGGATGGTGACGATGGTGTCTTCCTTGCCGAAGACGTTCTTGCACTGGATATCGAGCTTCGGCCCGTAGAAGGCAGCCTCATCTATCCCTATCTTATAGTCGACTCCCAGATCGTCGAGGATGTTCTTCATCACTCGCTGTGATTCCTCCCACTGTTCCGCAGTTCCTTCGTACTTTGCAGTGTTGTTAGGATCCCACTGAGAGAATCTGAAGGTGCAGTCTTCAAGCAGTCCCACGGTATCGAGAGCGTATTTCGCGAGCTCGAGACAGCCCTTGAATTCCTCTTCCAGCTGGTCGGGACGGAGGATCAGATGACCCTCGGATATGGTGAACTGACGTACTCTTATGAGGCCGTGCATCTCGCCGCTGTCTTCATTTCTGAACAGGGTGGAGGTCTCGCCGAATCTCATGGGCAGCTCTCTGTAGGATCTCTTCTTTGTCAGGTAGGCCTGATACTGAAACGGGCAGGTCATGGGACGGAGCGCGAAGCATTCGGCTTCCTCATCGTCCGGATCACCCAGAATGAACATGCCGTCGCGGTAGTGGTCCCAGTGGCCGGATATCTTGTAGAGATCCCGCTTTGCCATGAACGGGGTCTTGGTGAGCAGGTATCCGCGCTTTTCCTCTTCGTCCTCGATCCACCTCTGGAGCGTCTGGATGATACGGGCGCCCTTCGGGAGTATGATGGGGAGGCCCTGGCCTATGTAGTCGACTGTGGTGAAGAGCTCGAGTTCACGGCCCAGCTTGTTGTGGTCGCGTTTCCTGGCTTCCTCAAGCTGCTCGAGATGGGCGTTCAGCGCATCCTTGGTCGGGAACGCGGTCCCGTAGATCCTCTGGAGCATCTTCTTTGTGGAATCGCCTCTCCAGTAGGCGCCGGTGCAGCTCGTCAGCTTGAACGCCTTGATGGCTCCCGCAGAGAACAGGTGCGGACCGGCGCACAGGTCGGTGAACTCACCCATCCTGTAGAAGGAGATATCCTCGCCTTCGGGAAGGTTTTCGATGAGCTCGATCTTGTAGGGTTCGTCCTTCATGAGCTCGAGAGCTTCGTCCTTCGGAAGGATGAACTTCTCCATCTTCGGGTTTTCCTTGATTATCTTCTTCATCTCTGCTTCCAGTTTTTCGAGGACCTCGGGAGTGAAGGAGACATCGGAATCGAAGTCATAGTAGAATCCGTTCTCGATGGCGGGACCTATTGTCAGTTTTGCACCGGGATAAAGCCTCTTCACGGCTGCGGCAAGGACGTGCGAAGCTGTGTGCCTGAACACACGGGCGCCCTCCTCGTCTTCGAACGTGAGCAGCTTCACGTCAGCATCGGAACTGATCACAGTGGTCAGGTCCCTGGTCTCTCCGTTGATGTCCGCGGCTATTACCTCTCTCGAGATGAGTTCCGCTTCCTTCGCCGCGTCATATGCAGTGACCGGCGAATCGAAATCAAGCGTTTTGTCATTGAATCTTACTTTGAACATAGTGTCCGCCTCCATTCTTGAATTTTGGAGCAGCGTGCGGCTTTTTCAAAACAAAAAAGCCGGGTACGCGAAACCGTGTTCGGGGTGCAGACGCGTGTCTGCACGGTTCCACCCGAGCTTTTAACTCATTTGATATTTTACTGACCGTTTTATTCGGAAGGGTGGTATCCGTCAGGCGTGCAAGGAAGCTTTTCAGCAGCCGCTCCTCTCTGTACATGCACTGTCCCGGGGACTTATCCCTCGCCACGATTTATATCACAATCCGGGGCCAAAGTCAAGGAAATACGGCAAAAAAAACCGAACTGTAACACAGATGAAACAAATGCATCAGGACAGGTGGAAAAGCATATAAGAAATAGAGAGAAAATAACTAAAAAATCATACATTTTCACATGCTGCGGAGAATGAAAATCACTTGACAGTTTTCAAATAGTTTATATAATATTCACTGGAGCCGGGTGGAGTCATCCTGAGCACGCGGCCCCGGAGGTGTACCATGAAAAAGAGAGTTGCGGTAATAGGATACGGCGGCATGGGAGCGGGCTCCCACTGCAAGAAGATTTTAGCGAGCGATGTCTGCGAGCTGGCAGGCATATATGATATAGACCCGGAAAAAAGAGCAAAGGCTGAAGCGGACGGCATAAAGGCGTACTCCACCAGGGAAGACCTGCTGGCTGACCCTTCCGTCGACATCGTTACGGTGGCGACGCCCAACGATTCACACGAGGAGATAGTAATCGCCTCGCTGAAAGCGGGCAAGCACGTCATATGCGAGAAGCCGGTGGCACTGTCCCTTGACAGCCTGGAGAGAATGATCGCGGTGGCTGAAGCCGAGGGACGGATCTTCTCTGTCCACCAGAACAGAAGATTCGACATAGACATCCTTGCGGTGAAAAAGGTCATTGAGAGCGGAGAGATAGGAAAGCCCATCAATCTTGAATCCAGGATACACGGCAGCAGAGGCATCCCCTCTGACTGGAGAGGGAAGAAGGAATTCGGCGGCGGGATGTTGTATGACTGGGGCATCCACATCATCGACCAGGCCTGCATGGTCCTGGGCTACGATGTGAAATCCGTCACATGCACGTTCGACCATATAACCAACAAGGAAGTGGACGACGGGTTCCAGCTCAATATGGAATTCGAGAGCGGACTCAGAGCTTATCTCGAGGTGGGGACATACAACTTTGTCCATATGCCGAGATTCTATCTCAGATGCGAAGGCGGCACTGCAAGGATCGACAGGTGGGATATGCCCATGCACGTAGTGAAGTGCAAGGCATGGCACGAAAGCGATGTGGATCCGGTAAAGTATGCCAGCGGACTGACGAAAACCATGGCTCCCCGCGACAGCATAACCGTGGACGAGTATGACATTGAGAAACAGACCAGCGATCCTCACGACTACTACAGGAACTTCGTTCTTGCATGTGACGGGAAAGCGGAGCAGATGGTGACTCACGAACAGATGAGGTGCGTCCTCAACATCGTGATGAAGGCATTCGAATCAGCCGCGGATGACGGCAGAAAAATATATCTATAGAAATGGACGGCAAACCCCCAATACATACAAAGGGTTTGCCGTTTGGGTTAATATGGGAAAAGAAAGATTACTGGCCAGCGATTACGACGGGACGCTGAATCTCGGAGGGATCGGGGAAGCGAAGAAAACGGCTCTCGCGGAATGGAAAGAGAAGGGGAACTTCTTCGCGGTCATAAGCGGCAGGGGCATACCGAACCTGATGGAGCTTATGGATGAAGACGGTATACGTCCCGATTTCCTCGTAGGCGACAATGGAGCGACGATAGCGGACGGGAAGGGGACTGTCCTGTGCGAGACAGGGTGCCGAGGCGATATCGCTAAGGAACTTGCGGAATATCTTTTCGCGCTGGGATGCGACTGGGCAACTTTGCGTGCCTCTTCATTCGACTATCATGTGAAGCCCGCGGGATATCCGTGCGCGGAATGGGAGATACCAATAGGGGAACTTCCGCAGGTGCCGTATTTCACTCAGATGAGCACTTCACTGCGTTCACTCGATGATACGGTCAGGATCATAGGACAAGTCAGAGAGCGCTACGGAAACCTGCTCAATCCGCTGCAGAATTCGGGATGCATCGACATCGTCTCGAAAAACATAAACAAGGCGGTAGGCATCCGCAGGCTCATACAGCGTATCGGCGTGAACAAGGCAGACGTCATCGCCGTTGGGGACAATGTGAATGACGCGGACATGATAAGGGCATTCCCGTCCTACGCCATGGAAAACGGAGTGGATGAACTCAAAAGGATCGCCGGAAGAACAGTGGCCGGCGTGGACATACTCATACGTGAACTGCTCGGCGAGCAGAAATAACGGAAAGGCAGGAAAAAGCATGGTTTGCGAGATACTGTGTGTGGGAACAGAGATCCTTCTCGGAGAGATAGTCAATACCGACGGCGCGTTCGTGGCGCGCGAGATCGCCGCTCTGGGGTTTTCGTCCTATCACCAGACAATCGTGGGAGACAATGAGCAGAGGCTGAGGGAAGCGCTCAGAACTGCTCTGGAAAGATCCGACGTAGTCATCACCACGGGCGGTCTCGGGCCGACACTGGACGATATCACCAAGGCAACTATAGCAGATGCGCTGGGCATACCCATGTACCTGAACGAAGAGATACTGAACGATGTAAGGGCATTCTACACGAAGCGCGGCCTTGAGATGACCGACAACAACATACAGCAGGCGATGATCCCGGAGGGAGCCGTGATTTTCAGAAACAAATGGGGAACGGCCCCGGGCATCGCGCTGAGAAAGGAAGTCGGGGGCAGAACGAGGCACGTCCTTCTTTTTCCCGGACCTCCGTCAGAATGCGAGCCGATGTTCTATGAGTGCGGACGGCCGTACCTCCAGCAGCTCACAGATGACGTGATATACAGCCTTAACCTCCACCTGGCGGGGACCAACGAATCCGAAGCGGAGGACATACTCAGGGATATAATGGACGAATCGGAGAATCCCACGGTTGCTCCGTACGACTGCGAACACGAGGTCAGGATCAGAATAACGGCCCGGGCAAAGGATCTTGAGACCGCGAAAATAATGTGCGGTGAGATGAAGGAAAGGATAGCCGCGGGCAAGGCAGGGAAATACATATACTTCGAGACAGACACGCCTTTTGAGGCGAAGAATGCAACGGTCATAGCCATGATCAGAGAGCTGAGAAAGGCAGGGCTGACTTTCGCTGCTGCGGAGAGCTGTACTTCCGGAATGATCGCTGCGAGGGTAGGCGACATCCCGGGCGCATCGGATGTGCTTCTGGGCGGCGTGGTTTCCTATTCAAACGAAGTCAAGAAGAGACTGCTCGGGGTCCCGGCAGAGGTCCTCGAGAAATACGGCGCGGTGTCTGTCCAGTGCGCGGGATATATGGCTGAAGGAGTCAGAAGAGTCACAGGCGCCGGTATCACGGTATCAGTGACCGGGATCGCGGGCCCGGACGGAGGCACACCGGAAAAGCCGGTGGGCACCGTGTGCTTCGGCCTGTCTGACGACAAGGGCACGTATACCGAAAGGGTACTGTTCGGGAACAACAAGAATGACAGGGCCAGGATCAGGCGGCTCACGACAGCCTTTGCAATGATGCTCGTGATAAGACGCATCAAAGGGATAATCTGAGAGACAGGCAGAATACATATGCAGCCCGGCGTAAACCGGGCTGAAAATCTGTTTGTCCGTTGAATTAATTTTCCGAAAAGCGTATAATCATACAAAAAACAGAGAGGAGGATGACAGGATGAAACTGATCCTGAAATATCTGCGTCCGTACTCCGGCCGGATGGCTTTCGGGTTTGCGATAAAGTTTATCGGCAGTATCATGGATCTCTTCATCCCCATGCTCCTGTCCGTGATCATAGACGACATTGTTCCGACGGGAAAAGTCAGGGAGATATATCTGGCGGGACTTCTGATGCTGGTCTGTTCCCTTATAGCGATAGCGGGGAACATAATCGCCAACAGGATGGCGGCCCGGGTCGCAAGAAACTCGACCGAGAAGCTGAGGAACGATCTGTTCTCGAAGATCTCACACCTGTCAGCCAGACAGCTGGATGAATTCACCATCCCCTCGCTCGAATCGAGACTGACATCCGATACATACAATATCCATCAGTTCACCGGGATGGTACAGCGGCTGGGGGTCAGGGCGCCTCTTCTCCTTCTGGGAGGGATAATCGTCGCCTTCATAATGGAGCCGGTCCTTACGCTGGTGCTTGTCGGCACGCTTCCCCTCATCGTCATCACCGTATTCTTCGTGACAAAGAAAGGTATCCCGCTCTACAACAGGCAGCAGGTGGCCACCGACGGCATGACCCGGATAGTCAGGGAAGACGCCCAGGGCATCAGGGTCATCAAAGCCCTCGGCAGGGAAGAATCCGAAAAGGACAGGTTCGCCGAATCGAATGCTACTCTCAATGCTACCGAGAAGGCTGCGGCATTCAACATGGCAAAGTCGAGCCCCATACTCAATCTGCTCCTGAATCTCGGCCTGGTGGCGGTGATCGTAGTAGGAGCGATACGGGTCAATTCCGGTGAATCCCAGGTGGGCGAGATAATCGCATTCACGTCGTATTTCACGATAATCCTGAACGCTGCCATGAGCGTCACCAGGATATTCATAATGTCTTCCCGCGGCATCGCCTCCGCCAACAGGATAAAGGAGGTCCTCGAGTGTCCTGCAGACATGGTGTGCACAGAGACAGACAGAGTACCTGTCCCCGGTGCGCCGAAGATAGAATTCAGTCACGTCACGTTCTCATATAACGGTATCAAGCCCGATATAGATGACGTATCCTTCTCCATCGAAAGCGGGAAGACTCTCGGTATTATAGGCCCTACGGGTTCCGGGAAGACCACGCTCATAGCGCTGCTTATGAGACAGTATGACACTGATTCCGGTGAAGTCCTCGTGGACGGCGTCAATGTCAGGAATATAGGCAAGGATGAGCTGTCCGAGAAATTCGGAGCGGCATTCCAGAACGATTTCCTTTTCGCCGATACCATAAGGACAAATATCGATTTTGGAAGAGGCCTCACGGACGAGGAGCTCCTCAGGGCGGCCGGATACGCCCAGGCCTCGGAAGTCATCGAAGGCAAGGGCGGTCTGGATTACAACCTTACAATCAAGGGAGCCAACCTTTCCGGGGGACAGAAACAGCGTATTATCCTTAGCAGGGCATTCGCTGCAGGCCCCGAGATACTGGTGCTTGACGACAGTTCATCAGCACTTGACTACGCCACTGACGCAAAACTCAGGGCTGCCATAAGGGAGAACTTCAGCAGCAGGACCACCTGCGTGATAGTCACACAGAGAGTGTCATCCATAATGAACGCGGATCATATACTGGTCATGGATGACGGAAAGATAATAGGGCAGGGCACCCACGCCGGTCTTCTTGAGACTTGCGCCCTGTACCGCGAGATAAGCCAGTCGCAGATAGGGGGTGCTTTGCTTGAATAGAGGGCCTAAAGTAGCGCGTCCCGAAGACGTTGTGGTGGAGAACGTTTCCAAGAAAAAGCTCAAGGTGCTGCTGCGCCTGGGACGCTATATAATAAAGTTCCGTTTCGGATACATATGCGCTATACTGATCTCTATTGTTTCAAATATCCTGGCCCTTGCCGGTCCCAAACTGTCGGGTCGCGCGATCAATGCCATCGGAATCGAGAGCGGGCAGGTGGACTTTGAGGCAGTGGCCCGCAACTGCGTCCTAATGGTCATAGCATATGTGCTTTCATCGGTTATGTCATACGTGCTCCAGGTGCTGATGATAAATCTGTCACGCGGCATCGTAAAGCAGATGAGGCAGGACGTCTTTTCCAAGCTCATGAGACTGAAAGTGGGATATTTCGACACCAGCCAGACTGGTGATATCATTTCGAGGATATCCTACGACATCGACACCATAAATGCGACGCTTTCGACGGATCTGGTTCAGATCACCTCGTCCGTGGTGACGGTGATAGGCGCGTTCATCATGATGATGACCATATCCCCTCTTCTGTGCCTCATATTCGCCGTGACGGTGCCGGCTTCCATAATCGCGACGGATCTGATTGCAAAGAAAGTTCATCCGTATTTCAGAGCACGGTCAGGAAAGCTTGGAGAGCTGAACGGATATGCAGAGGAATGCCTGTCCGGGCAGAAGACGGTCAGGGCCTACTCCCGTGAGCAGACGATGATCCGAAGATTCGCCGAAAAGAACAATAGGGCAGCCGATGCGTATTTTGACGCAGACTATTATGGCAGCATGGTGGGCCCCACGGTGAATTTCATAAACAACATATCCCTGGGCCTTGTGTCCGTGTTCGGATCCCTGCTTTTCCTGTCAGGCAGGATCCTGATCGGAGATGTGTCTTCATTCGTGCTTTATTCAAGAAAATTCAGCGGACCAATAAACGAAGCTGCGAACATCATCAACGAACTGCAGTCCGCTGCGGCTGCCGCGGAAAGGGTATTCAGACTGCTTGACGAGGAAGAGGAGTGCGCAGATGACGTAAACGAGACGGTATTCGGGAATGAACCCGGGCAGACCGCGGTCATCGGCGAAGTCAGGGTGGATGATGTGTGCTTCGGTTACCCGGGCGGACGTGAGATTCTTCACGACCTGAGCATGTCTTCAGAGCCGGGCCGTACGATAGCGATCGTCGGGCCCACAGGTGCCGGAAAGACCACTGTGATCAATCTGCTGATGAGATTTTATGACCCCGATTCAGGGAAGATACTTCTGGAAGGGAAGGATACGAAGCTTGCAGAGAGGACATCGGTCAGGAAGAGCTACACGATGGTCCTGCAGGACACATGGCTGTTTACCGGCACGATCGCGGAAAACATAGCTTACGGTTCGACTTCCTCGGTCACAAGGGAGCAGATCGAAAATGCGGCAAAAGCCGCAGGCATACATTCGTTCATATCGGGCCTGCCGAAGGGCTATGACACCGTTCTTACAGATGTGGGAGTTAATATCTCGAAAGGGCAGAAACAGCTTCTTACGATAGCGAGGGCTCTTATATCCGACGCCCCGGTCATAATTCTTGACGAGGCCACGTCAAACGTGGACAGCATGACTGAAATGAGGATCCAGTCAGCCATGAGGGATCTTACTAACGGCAAGACGGCGATAATAATAGCACACAGACTGTCCACCATAAAATCGGCGGACGTGATCTATGTTCTAAGATCCGGAAGAGTCATCGAACACGGAACCCACGATGAACTGATGGACGCGGGAGGATTCTACAGAAGCCTCTACGATTCTCAGTTCGCCGGATGACAGAAATACAGCAGGCGCACGAAAAAGCCCGGTCTCACATGAGGCCGGGCTTTGAAGTGCCTGTTTTTTTATTTTTCCTTGTCAGGATCCAGCAGCTTGTAGCAGAGAGCAGCGAGAACGCCGCCTACCAGAGGAGCTACCAGGAAGATCCAGACGTTTGAAATGTATGTGGGGTCAGTTGCGAATATCGCTGTGCCGAGGCTGCGGGCCGGGTTGACCGAAGTGCCGGTAAGGGAGATGCCCAGGATGTGGACGAGAGTGAGGGTGAGACCGATCACTATGCCTGCCACCTTGGAGTATTTCTCCTTGCTGGTCACGCCGATGATGGCGATGACGAATACAAAGGTCAGGATCACCTCAACGAGGATCGTGAGGGGGATGCTGTCCGCGAACAGACCGTTCGATCCGAGAGCCTCAGTATTGGCAGCGGGGATCTGGGATGCGATGAGCTTGAGCACTGCGCCGCCGGCGATAGCACCGAGGAACTGGGAAATGATGTAGCCGAAGAAATCCTTAACGCTGATCTTCTTGAGAACCAGCATCGCGATGGATACCGCGGGGTTGATATGGCATCCGGAGACGTTGCCGATGGAATATGCCATAGCAACGATCACGAGTCCGAATGCGAATGCGGTAGCGAGATACCCGCCGGTCACTTCACAGCCGACTATCGCTGCTACACCGCAGGCAAACAGGACAAGGACAAATGTGCCGATGAATTCTGCCAGGTATTTTCTGAATGATTTCATGAAAATTACTCCTTTGCTGTAATATGTGGGCACATTGATTTTATCATACGAAATCAACAAAATCAACAAGTATAAGATAAAACAATCTGTCGATTTTTGCGGTTTTACAATGTTCACTGTGCAGGAGCAAAGGAGTAATGAATCGTTATTCTATTTTGACTCTGAAGTGTCTTCTTCGAGAGCGGTCGTCGCATGGACAAGGACTTTCCTGTCGTATCCGGAGAACATATCATCCACTGTTTTCTTATCCATTTTCGGAGTGATCAGGGAAACGACAGGGACAACGACGAGTCCACAGACCATGGCCAGAACGCCGGCATTGATTGGGGAAGTGAAGAAGGAGTTGATGAACACTCTGCCCGTAAAGTTGCAGAACATGTCAGCTCCCATGATCCCGACACCGCAGATGAAGCTTGCCCATACAGCCGCCTTGGTGACTTTCTTCCAGTACAGGCTGTAGAGGAAGGGTGCCAGGAACGCGCCTGCGAGAGCACCCCATGAAATGCCCATAAGCTGAGCAATGAAGGTGATGTTGGACTTGGCCTGAACGATGGCTATGAAAGCGGAAATTGCGATGAAGAACAGGACCAGGATCCTGATAGTGATGAGCTGTGATTTCTGCGAAGTCTCCTTATTGGCTTTCTTCCTGACAGGTACTATTATATCAAGAGTGAGCGTGGATGACGATGTGAGCACCAGAGAAGAAAGGGTCGACATGGAGGCTGAAAGCACCAGCACTATGACGATCGCAACTATGATCGTCGGAAGCCCTTCCAGCATAGACGGGATGATGCTGTCATAGCTCGGAGTTGATCCGTTATAGGATATGACGTCACCGTACAGTCTTCCGAATCCGCCGAGAAAGTAGCATCCGCCTGCGACCACAATCGCAAAAATGGTGGAAATGAGAGTTCCTTTTGAGATGTCGGATTCACTTTTGATGGCATAGAACTTTCCGACCATCTGAGGCAGTCCCCACGTTCCGAGAGATGTGAGCAGCACGACGCCGAGGAGCGCAAGTGGCTCAGGCCCGAAGAACGAAGTGAAGGCACCGTTGAGATCGGGAGCCGTCTCGGAAGATATCTGGGACAGTGACTTCAGGGATTCCACGAAACCGCCGTTGTCCACGAGCACTGCAGCTATGACAGCCACGATTCCGACAAGCATGATGATGCCCTGTATGAAATCGTTAACGGCAGTGGCCATGTATCCTCCTGCAATCACGTAGATTGCGGTGAGAACCGACATGATAACGACACACCATACGTAGTCGATGTGGAATGCAGACTCAAACAGTCTTGAAAGGCCGTTGTAAAGAGAAGCAGTGTACGGTACAAGGAATATGAATACGATTGCGGAAGCCACAAGCTTGAGTGAAGTGGACTGGAAACGTGTGCCGAAGTAATCTGGCATGGTTTTTGAGTCCAGCTTCTGAGTCATGATCCTGGTTCTTCTTCCCAGGATGACCCAGGCAAGCAGGGAGCCGATGACTGCATTTCCGATACCGACCCAGGTTGTGGATACTCCGAAACGCCAGCCAAACTGGCCTGCATATCCAATGAAGATGACCGCTGAAAAATACGATGTTCCGTAAGCGAATGCGGTGAGCCAGGGACCTACGTTTCTGCCCCCCAGCACAAATCCGTTGACACCGGCGGCTTTTTTCCTGCACAGGAATCCGACCAGTATCATCACAGCGAAGAAAATAACCAGAAAGATGATCTTGACAGCCATGATGCCCTCCAAAAAAACTTATCAGGATTAATGAAAAAAGAAAACCGCGCATGTGATTTACATGGGCGGTTAATGATCAGTATACTGAACCCTGACACTACGCGTAGCAAATCACTATTACCTTTTATCCCAAGTAATAGTAATAGTAATATGCGTATGCGGTCGTGCGTGCCATATGCGGCCTCCGTCGGTTCAAGTTTGCCTAATTATATCATCCGGTAAATGATCGGTCAATAACGGGGCAGAAATATTATGTATGAAATTGCACAAAAAAATATCTGCACTGTTGTGCAGATATTACAAGCAGATGGTGGAGCAAAAGCATTGAGTGGGCTGTACTGTTCATTCGTCGCTTGGATCGGCGGGAACCTCCTCAGCGAGGTATTTGACCCCGTTAATAGCTACCAGTTCAGTCATAACAGTACTGTACCGGTCTCGTTTGGATGTTATTTCCAGATGTATTGTAATTTCATTTTCATGATAATCCGTTTCTACGCCGATTACCCTGCACCCGATGCTTTCCATTTTCTCCACGGTTTCGGAGATGGCGATATCAGCGCCGAACACGACTCTCAGTCGGCTTGTTTTGCCTTTAATGATTACAATCACGAACAGAACGAAAAGTATGAGAACAAGCAATGATGCCATGATCCCGAGAACTGCGATTTCGTATGTCGATTTTTCTCCTTCCTATGCAGCCTTTCGTGCGCTGAGCGACGTTGCGATGTTGATTGCGTGATCGGAGCAGCGTTCTAGATCTGAGCTCATATCGGTGAATATGACACCGCCAAGAGGGTTACAGCTGTCCTTCATCAGCCTTTCCACATGATTCTGCACGATTTTTTCCTGCAGTTCGTCAACGCTGTTTTCGAGAGATTCTGCTTCTCCTATAGCCTCAAATCTCTCGTTTTCGAAAATGTCAAGGCCGAGGGAAAGCGACCTTAGGGTGAGATCCGAAAGTGACCGAAGTTCTTCAAGGCCTTCCGCGCTTATATCCGCTGCGCCGTCGCTGATCTTGGCCTGATATTCTACAATGTTCAGTGCGTGATCCGAGATGCGTTCCATATCATCAACGACCTGTATCATGTTGTAAAGACGGTTTTTCTCCCTTGGAGTCATATCTTCAGTACGCAACTCAACCAGTTTATCGACGATGGCTCTCGCCATAAAGTCAACGGCTTCCTCCAGTTCGTTAACTTCTTCGGGCTTGTGTGGATCCAACCTGAAAAAGCTCTCAGTCGCGTTAGTCAGATTTTCCAGGGACATGTGACCCATGCGTGAGATCTCTTTGTGGGCCTGATCCAAGGCAAGAGCAGCAGGCACCCGGTCTGTCTGTGTCATGTATATCAGCTTGTGTTCAACTTTCGGCCTTATTTCATCACCACGTTTGGGCAGAATGAGCTCCGACATCTTGACTATGTATGAAGAGAAGGGGAGCAGAAGAAGGACTGAAACAACTGCAAAAATTGTGTGTGTATTGGCTATCTGTCTGCCTATGTCTCCCGGAGAGAGACTGCGTATGAGTTCTGTTGCCTGAGGAAAGGCGGAAATGATGATGAGTATCACAGCCGCCCGCAGAAGATTGAAAAGCAGGTTTAGTATTGCACATCGTTTTCCGTTACGGTTGGCGGTGATCCCGGCAAGGAGGTTCGGGGTGACCGAGCCTATTGCAGCGCCGATGATAAGGTATACCACGGTGTCATATGAGATAAGTCCTTGGATAGCGAAGGCCTGGAATATGACTATAGACGATGACGAGCTCTGAAGCAGGGCAGTGAATAGGATGCCGATTATCACGGTCAGGACCGGATTGGAGAGTCCGGAGATAAACGCCTTGAAGCCTTCACTTCCTGCCAGAGGTGCTATGGCTGTCTTCAGCATTCCTATGCCCTGGAAAAGCATCCCAAACCCCAGAAGAATGGAACCTATGTGCTGTACGGTTTTCTTCTTTATGAATATGTGCATCGCAGCACCCAGAAAAATGATGGCAGGTGCGAATGTGCTTATGTTGAATGCTGTGATCTGGGCTGTGACTGTGGTGCCTATGTTCGCCCCCATTATGACACAGACTGCCTGCGCCAATGTCATCAGTCCCGAGCTTACGAATCCGATCACCATGACATCTGTTGCTGATGAACTTTGAATCAGAACTGTGGTTCCCAGTCCAGCGAGAACTGATGTGACTTTTTTTCTGGTGGCGTGCTCGAGAATTACGCGGAGTTTGTCACCGCATGCACTCCTCAGCCCGCCGGACATTATGTTCATACCATATAGAAACAGACCTATGCCTCCGAAGAGCAGCAATATATCTGTGAACGCCATATAAAAACTCCTTTGCCTGTCAAGGCTGTTCCGTGTTTTGGGTAAAGATTGCGTAAAGTTTAATGGTTCATGCTGTTATGCAGGCGGATCAGCGGCTTTCCGGCTGTACCTGTTCCTTCGGGAAGGTGATAGTGAAGATAGAACCGGTGCCTGGTTCACTGTCGACGTCTATCACTGCTTTGTGGACTTTTGCTCCATGCTTGACGATAGAGAGACCGAGACCCGTTCCGCCCACCGCTTTCGATCTGCTCTTGTCGACTCGGTAAAACCTTTCGAATATCCTGCTTCTGTCCTCCGGGGAGATCCCGATACCTGTATCCTGAACTTCGAGTTTTACGGAATCATATGAGTCGCTGACCGAAATGGTGACTCTTCCGCCCTGACGGTTGTATTTGATGGCATTGCTGCACAGATTGTAGACTATGCTGTAAAGGACGTTAGGTATGCCTTCTAGCTGAGCATGGTCTCCAGTTACCATAACGGTGACACTGGCTTCCTCCGCCTCGGGAGCAAGGCTTTCCGCTGCGTTCTGCGCAATCTTGTAAAGGTCTACCGTTTCCCGCGCCATGCCTTCTCCACCGCCGTCGAGCCTGCTTAGGTCGATTATGTCCTCTACGAGTTTGGACATGCGCTGGGACTCTGTCCTTATTTTTCCAGCAAAGATTCTGACATTGTCACCTTCTGCCATTCCGTTTTCCAGAAGCTCCGCATACCCCGAAATGACATGGAGCGGGGTTTTGAGTTCATGGGATGCGTTGGCGGTGAATTCCTGCCGGATGATGGAAGTCTTCTCAAGTTCCTCCTTGTCACTACGTATCTGGGCCTGCTGCTCGTCGAGCCGTTGAAGAAGGGGAAGAATCTCAGTGAAGGCCGGATTGTCGCTGTACTTCATCGGTGCATCTAGATCTATGGAGTTGATGGGATCCATGATACGTTTCGAAAGCCTGGAAGCCAGGATGAAAGAAGCGAATATAGCGACCATAATTATTGCCAGCACGGGAAGGGTAAATCTCAGCATGAGCTGAACCACTGTGGCCTGTGTAATAGAAAGCCTTAGAACTGTGCCGTCTGGGAGCCTCTTTGCGGTATACAGCTGAAGATCGGACAGTGTCGATGAATACCTCTTGGAGGTGCCTATCCCTTTTTCGAGAGCATCTTTTATTTCCTGGCACTCCAGGTGGTTTTCCATGGTCTCGGAATCTGCTGCGTTGTCATACAAGATGGTTCCGTCCGAGGTTATCCAGGTAATCCTGAAATTCACGGTGTCGAGGCCGTCAAAATACTCTTTTCCACTCAGTATGACGCCCTGGGTGGCCAGTTCGGTCTCTATACTGAGCTGCTCTATCTGCTCGTCTGAATAGTGCCTGTAAAGCGTGCCTATCATTATCCCGAGTGCCAGAAGCAGTACTGCGAGAGTCACTATCCAGATTGATTTAAAAATCTTTTTGCTCATGGTGGTTTTCCCTCCGCTCACTCAAGACGGTATCCGACGCCGCGCACGGTGGTGATCTGTTCTCCCGCTTCGCCCAACTTGGTCCTGAGAGTTCCTACGTGAACATCCACCGTGCGACTTTCTCCGGCGAATCCTGTGTCCCATACCGCCTGCAGAAGTCGGTCTCTGGTCATTACGATACCGGGATTTTCCATGAACACTTTGAGAAGTTCATATTCTTTGAGAGTGAGAGTGATCTCACGTCCGTCGGAGGTCACTGTGTGTCTAGAGTCGTCAAGTTTCAGTTTTCCCCTCGTAAGCACGCTCTTTCTGTCATCTTTGGCGTATCGCCGCAGGACTGCTTTGATCCGGGATATCATTTCCATCATTCCGAAAGGCTTACATAGATAATCATCTGCACCGGAGTCTAGACCGATGACCCTGTCATACTCTGCACCTTTGGCGGTTGCCATAATAACTGGTATACCGACGGTCGAAGGCCGTGTTCTGAGCTTGCGGAGCACTGTTATCCCATCTTCTCCCGGAAGCATTATGTCCAGGATGATAAGCTCGGGCTTTTCATCCTCCATGGCCTGCCAGAAAGGCCTGCTGTCAGGGAAGCCCTTTGCCTGAAATCCTGCGGTGGTGAGGGCGTAAACCACAAGATCCCTTATACTGCTGTCGTCTTCCAAACAAAAAATCATTTCATTCTCCGTTTTGTATGGTTGTGATCTCACTATTATTATATTCCCGTGCCACAGCAAATTCTGTAAAATCTACGTAAAATATTCCGCGGGATAAAAAAAAGACAGCAAATCATGCTGCCTTCTCTGAACAAAGCGGATTACGGGGCTCGAACCCGCCACCTCGACCTTGGCAAGGTCGCGCTCTACCAAATGAGCTAAATCCGCTTATTGATGCCTCCGGTCGGAATTGAACCAACGACACGGGAATTTTCAATCCCCTGCTCTACCAACTGAGCTACAGAGGCGTGCCTCCAGGCGGTTAACCGCTTGGAACGACCCAGACGGGGCTCGAACCCGTGACCTCTAGCGTGACAGGCTAGCGCTCTAACCAACTGAGCTACTGGGCCAACTGGAAACAACAGGGCTCGAACCTGTGACCCCCTGCTTGTAAGGCAGGTGCTCTCCCAGCTGAGCTATGCTTCCACGTATCTCGCGAAGCATCCCTGTTTCGCTGACGTCGCCTATTATAACATACCGAAAAATGCGTTGTCAAGGGAATTCTTAACTTTTTTCGCACTATTTTGGGCAGGCGCTTCCTTCCATATTTCATATATATTACCATTCTACGCGCCGGATCCTGAGACGTCCGGGGATGGCCCGGCCGTTTTCTCCAAAATACCTGGAAAACTTGAACTGGCAGTCATGTTTGTGGTATAATGCATCTGTATAGTTTTGCCTTCACGGCAATTCGGAAATCATAGAGAGGGGCCGCCAAAGAGGCTTTCGGGAAGAAGATTATGAGAGTTCTGGTTTTTCTGGCTGAAGGATTTGAGGAAATTGAAGCGCTGACACCTGTCGATGTGCTTCGCAGAGCAGGGATCGAGACGACTACCGTCGCCGTTACCGGCGGCTTTTCAAGAAATGTCGAGGGTTCACACGGCATCGTCGTGAGGGCGGACGTGGTGGACACGGATCTTATCATCGATGAAAAATCGTATGATATGATAATTCTTCCGGGCGGGATGCCCGGGACAAAGAACCTTGACAGCAGTGCCATCGTGGACCGTTTCGTGAGGAGGGCGTATGAAGGCGGAAAGTATATCGCCGCTATTTGCGCAGCTCCGATGATCCTGGGGAGGCGCGGAATACTGAATACGAAGAAGGCGGTCTGCTATCCCGGCTTCGAGGAGTATCTCAGGGGCGCCACCATAACGGACAGAAGAGTCGAGAAAGACGGCAGGATCATAACCGCCTGCGGTATGGGCGCGGCTCTTGAGTTCGCGCTTGAGATCGTGAAGACTCTTGAAGGGCAGGAACTGGCTGACAGGATCGCCGCGGGGGTGATTGCTCCATGATCAGAAAACAGAAAGACGGGATCAGAGAGGAATACAGGGAACTCAGGCGGCAGATGCCCGTAGAGGAAAAGTTCAGAAGAGACAGTCAGCTGTGCGACATCGCGGTCGGACTGGTCAGCTTCAGATATGCCGAATCCGTTCTCATGTATGCTCCCACACCTGATGAGATAGATGTAAATCCCATAGCGGAAGCAGCTCTGGCAAAGGGTAAAAGGGTATTTTTCCCGAAATGCAACACCGAGGACCACACCATGAATTATCACGAGGTGAAGTCCCTTGACGAGCTGAAAAGCGATGCGTACGGGCTGCTCGAGCCTCCGGAATCAAATCCCATGTATATTCCTTCTCCGGCCGGGACTGCTGTTTGCCTGATACCGGGTCTGGTGTTCGATATCCACGGGTTCAGAGTGGGATACGGCAAAGGCTTTTATGACAGATATCTGTCGGATTTCGCGGGATGCAAGATAGGCGTGGTTTATTCGGACTGCATCCTCAATGAACTCCCGAGAGGGAGATTCGACCTGTCGGTCGATGTGCTGCTTACCGAAAAAGGAGTTCGTGTCCCGAAACCGCTGAAATAGACACGCTCCGGAAAGGTTTATTCTTGAAGGATAATTTCAAGCCGGGTATCGTTACTCCGATTCTGGTCCTGGTAGTATTTGTACTGATAGTTTCGGTGAATTTCATACCTCAGTTCAAATCGCTCGGAGTCAGCGAGAATCCGTATATATTCGCAATAGTCGTAAATGTACTTGCCTACGCTCTGCCGACAGCTTTCTACTGTATCCTGAGAGGGCGGAAACTGATGCCTTCCATGAGGTTCAGGTTCCCGAAGTTCACATCGCTGCTGTATATATTCCACACGACGGTGTTTATTGTTTGCGGCGTGGCCCTGCTGAGCGTCCTGGGATACAAGATGGCTCCTGAGGCATTTTCGGGAACTTCCATCACCAGTAATGCGTCTTTTGCTATGAGCGGAGGTTTCTTCAATGAGATCTACATCATATTCGCTTTCGCGGTGATACCTGCTTTTGCGGAGGAGATCCTTTTCAGGGGCGTGGTGCTCACGGAATACGAAAAGAACGGAGTGATACTGGCATCCGTAATGTCGGCGCTTATGTTCGCAATGTCGCATTTTTCTCTCCCCAGGCTTCCAGTCTACATCTTTTCCGGACTGGTGCTGTCAGCTGCGGTATTTGCGACCAGATCGCTGATCACGGCCATAGCGATACATGCGGTCAACAACATAGTAGTCATTTATTCCGAAAGGTTCATACTGAAGATAATCGACAGGGAAAATGAGAGCACGGTGCTTCTTCTCGTGATTCTGGGAGTCATACTCATAATCTCAGGTATGCTCTCATGCTTCGAGGCGAGGAGACTGTACAGCGGCTACGCTGAGACCAGCGAGGCGATAGACAGGAAAGCGCTGAAGAGAGACGGGGTATTCATGAGACTGGCGGGGAATTTCGCATCACCCACATTTCTCGCGCTGGTGATCATTTTTATATTATTCACAGTGGTGATTAAGTGATGGACAGAGAAAACAATACGAACAATCCGGCCGGCAGAACAGAGCGGACGGCAAACGGGACCGGGGCGGTACGGGATCCGGCTCAGATCCGCAGGTCAGGCGATACGCCGGCAAGGTCCGGCGCGGTACGCGGATCTTCGGTGACTCGGCCGCAGGTACAGCAGCCGGAACGGCAGAAGCAGACGCAGCCGCCGGTCCGCAGCTCCCGGGATATATCGAATCAGAATGCCCAGAATTTCAGGCGGGCGCAGATGAACGGCCAGGTGCCTTCACGGCAGGCGGGCGCTCAGATCAGCAGGCAGCAGCAGAGCCAGATGATGAAAACCAAGACCACGGATTCGGTTTCTGTCCTGGCTGCTGACAAGCAGAAGCAGAAGGAAACACTGAGGTCCTCCGGAAGCCCTTCATCACGGAACGTCAGAAGAGACGAAAAATCCGTCAAAGCGAAGAAAGAGAAAAAGGCGAAGAAAAAAGACCGCACCGAGACCGACAGCGAAGACCGCACGGCAGGCAGCCGCAACACCATAATGAGCGCCGTAAAGGCCGTGGTATATATCGTCGTGATCTCGGTAGTGTCGGCGTTCCTTGCCATCGGCATCATCATGGCGGCGAACGACGTGTTCGCCTTCGTCAAGTCAGACACACCGGTCCAGATTACGATCCCTGAAAACACCAAGCTGGATGAACTTGCAGACATACTCCACGAGAACGGCATCATAAAGTTCCCGTGGCTGTTCAAGCTTTATGCCGAGAGAAAACATGACGATCAGCAGTATATCCCAGGCGAATATACCGTCAACGGTATGATGAACTATTCCACCCTGCTGTCCGAATTCAAGGAGAAGATTGACTACGGTACCGTGAGGATTACGATACCTGAGGGCTTTACGACAGATGAGATAATCGACATGTTCGTGAGCGAAGGCATCGGGACACGGGAAGGGTTCATAGACGAGATCCAGAACGGATCCTACGATTACTGGTTCCTTGACGAACTGGAGAACGGAGGGATCAGCGAGGACAGGATATACAGACTGGACGGGTATCTTTTCCCCGACACGTACGATTTCTACAGGAGTTCCAGCGAGAGAACAGTAATCAGGAAACTGCTGAAGCGTTTCAGCCAGATATTCACGAAACAGTACAGGGAACAGTGCGCTGCTATGGGATATACGGTGGACCAGATAGTGACGCTTGCGTCCATCATCGAGAAGGAAGCGGCATCACCTGCTGAATTCTTCCTGGTCTCTTCAGTATTCCATAACAGACTTAACAATGCCTGGGCCTTCCCCAGACTGGAGAGCGATGCCACTGTGGTCTACGCGATCCAGCATGATACTGGGGAGAGAACCGTGGATCTGACATATGAAAGTGCATACAACACCTATACCCATGAAGGACTTACACCAGGACCCATCGCGAATCCTTCGGCTTCCGCGATCCTGGCGGCTCTTTCTCCGCAGAATTCCAATTATTTCTACTTTGTATCATACAACGGAGTCACGCATTTTTCCGAGACAAAGGCACAGCATGATCAGTACGTAGCGGAAATGAGGGCCGAGCAGCAGGCAACGACCGGAGACGTTCCGACAGAATAACAGAACAGCGGTATGAGGGCTGCGCGGTCGCAGCCCTTTTTCTGCAGTCAGACGAGGAAACAATGAAAAGCAAATCAATGAGCGAAAAACCGGTCATCAGATCGGTGATGATGAACGACATATCTGAGGACGGAGCCACCCTCGCCACGATGGAGCGGATGATATCGGAGCACGAGGAGAACGGCGCGCTGGACGGGTGCGGGACTGTGCGGGAGAGCACAGTTGATGAATCGGGATGCCGTAAAGACGTTGCAGATCCCGACAGGCACGGCAGCATCTCAGGGTATGTCGAGATACCGAGGGTGATAAGATGACGGGGAAAGAGCTTGTCGACAGGAGTGTCAGGGAACTCGCTGAGCTCCTCGGGAAACGTGAAGTCTCGGCTTCGGAGATCGCCAGGGCATATGCGGACAGGATAGGGAAAATGAACGGATCCCTTAATGCATATGTCTACGTAAATGCCCCCGAAGCGGTGAGATCCGCTGAAAGATTTGACAGGGAAGAACACGGATCGGGAGAGGGGAATATGCTGGCCGGTATACCGTACGCGGTCAAGGACAACATCGCCGTTGCCGGGATTCCCATGACCTGCGCCTCGAATATGCTGAAGGGCTTTGTGCCTGATTATACCGCCGACGTGTGCGGAAAAGCGGGGGACATTATCCTCGGCAAGACAAATCTTGATGAGTTCGCAATGGGCTCCACATGTGAAAGATCGGTTTTCGGTGCGACTCCCAATCCTCTTGACACTGATAGGATATGCGGAGGATCATCAGGCGGTTCCGCTTCCGCTGTGGCAGCAGGACTGGCACCGTGGGCTCTCGGTACTGACACCGGAGGATCAGCCAGACTTCCCGCCGCGTACTGCGGCCTTGTTGCCATGAAACCCACATACGGCCTGATCTCAAGGTATGGCGTGACCGAGCTCGCTTCTTCAATGGATACCGTTTCCCCGATGACGAGGAATGTCACTGACAATGCCTGGATATTCGACCGCATCAGCGGTAAGAGCAGGTCCGACATGACATCGACGGATCCTGCGGAAGACAGCAGTCCTTCGGTGAAAGACGGTGTCAAAGGGCTCAGGATCGCTGCGCTTGACTGCGGGAATCCTGTTTTCGACCGGGCATGTGACCGGTTACGAAAAGCCGGCGCCGAAGTCGAAGACGCCTGCGGATCCCTTGACGAGATCCTGGACTGTGCAATCGCGATATACTATTTCATAAACTCAGCCGAGAGTTTCTCGAACATGTCGCGGTATGACGGGATCAGGTACGGACTCAGGGGAGAAGGCGGATCATATGAAGATATGGTGTCAGCTGCCAGAGACGCGGGGCTCGGAGAGGAAGTCAGAAGAAGGATAATATCAGGCGCGAAAGTCCTGTCGCTGGAGCCCAACGGTGCATATTACAGGCGCATCCTCGGGATGAGAGCGGTTCTCGAAGCCCGGATGGACCGGTATCTTTCAGGGTATGACGCGGTTTTCATGATGACTTCGGAAAGAGAGGCACCGCATCTCTCCGGATCCGAAGATCAGCCGCAGGACATGTATTTCATGGACTCGAGGACCTGCATAGCCAATCTTTCCGGGTGCCCGTCACTGACTGTGCCGATCGGCGGCAGGAACGGGATGCCTCTGGGCGGAAGCCTCATGGGCAGAAAGCTTTCAGAGCCGGTGTTGTACAGAGCGGCATACGTTCTTGAGCAGGAACTCGAATCAGAGATCACATGTGAGGTGAGAAGGACCGATGAGTAATATCAGTTTTGAACCGGTGATCGGTCTCGAAGTCCATGTCGAGCTTCTCACCGCCACAAAGGCGTTCTGCAGCTGCCCGACCGAATTCGGCGGCAGTCCGAACGAACACACCTGCCCGGTCTGTCTGGGCATGCCGGGGGCTCTCCCGGCCCTGAACATAAGGGCGGTGGAACTCGCGGTAAAGGCCGGTCTGGCGCTGGGATGCGAGATCCACAGAAGATCGGCTTTCGACAGGAAAAACTATTTCTATCCGGATCTTCCCAAGGGATATCAGATCACTCAGTACCACGAGCCGATATGCACGGGAGGCGGGATCGGGATCAGAGGGAGCTTCGGGGAGAAGACGGTCGGGCTTGAAAGGATCCACATCGAAGAGGATGCTGGAAAGCTTATACACAGGGACGGCAGCACCCTCATAGATTTCAACAGGGCGGGAGTTCCGCTGATCGAGATAGTCAGCAGGCCGCAGATCTCTTCTCCGGAAGAGGCTATGAGATATCTTGAGGAGCTCAGGCGGATACTCACCTACCACGGGATATCAGACTGCAGGATGAACGAGGGATCCATGAGGTGCGACGTGAACGTCTCACTGAGGGAAACAGGATCTGACACAAACGGGGAAAGATGCGAGATAAAGAACATCAACTCCATATCTTACGCAGGTAAAGCTATCGAATACGAGATAGAAAGACAGAAAAAGATAATTGAGTCCGGAGGGAGAGTCAAAAGAGAGACTCTGAGGTTCAACGAGGACACGGGCGAGACCGAGCACATGCGTTACAAGGAGACCGAGGACGACTACAGGTACTTCAGGGAGCCGAATATTCCGGAACTTTCCTTATCATCCGGATTCATAGATGATATCCGCCGCCGGATGTATGTGCCGCCGTATGAGGCAGCAGAAGAGCTGATGGCGGAATGCGGGATCCCGGAAAGGTCCGCGGAACTGATCCTTTTCACCCCCGGTATCTATCCGTTCTATCTGGAAACGGCTGCACTGACCGGATACAGGACACAGGCGGCAAATCTCCTCATAAGCGAGATAATCCCGAAAGACAGGAAACCGGAATCAGTCATCAGCGCCGAGGATTTCGCCGCGGTATGCGATATGTTCGGATCAGGCGAGATCGTGAGCTCTGCTGCGAAGACCCTTATAGGACTGGTTTCGGCGACCGGAGTCAAGCCGAGGAAGCTCGCGAAAGAGCACGGGCTTCTCAAGATCAGGGACGAATCCGTTATCCGTGGTTTCGCGGAGAAGGCGATCGCCGGGGACCCGAAATCAGCTTCGGACTACAGAGCCGGGAAGGTAAATGCGGTCAAACAGCTGCTGGGTTCCGTCATGAGGATGACGGGCGGCGCTGCTGACCCCATACTGACCGAAAAGGAGCTCAGGAAAATGCTGGACCGGGACAAATAAAGATGTAAATATTTTATTAACAAACTGAAAACTAATAGTTAACATGACAGGTTTTTTGCTCGACTTTTGTCGAATAAAAAGCCTGTTTTTCTTTGCATTTTTAACAAAAATCCGTATTTAGTGACATATCCCGCAAATAACCCTATATCTAGTCGGAAAATCCACTGAAAAGACCTGAAAAACCGGCTGAAAACGGGCCTGATCCTCAGGGCACTGCTGCGTGTTCTCTCATAATTTTCATTATATGGAGCCCTTGATTTTTAAAAACTGATAGACTATAATGGCTGTGTGGGACAAAATGTCACGAAATGGGACGTTTTGGAGCAAAAACCGATGAAAAGGAGGCAAGATTATGCTGCTCGGCACTTATGCTCATTCACTGGACACAAAGAACAGAATAGTCATACCCTCCAAAATGGCTGATGAGCTGACGGGGAAGCTGTATATCTACCCGGCCATCAGCGTCAAATGCATCAAACTGTTCAACAAGACCGAATGGGACAAATACATTGAGATGATCTATTCACTGCCCAGGGACAAGGAATACAAGGTGAGGCAGATGATCCTTCCGAGGACTCTTGAAGTGATCCCCGACGGACAGAACAGGATACCGATTGCCCAGAACATGCTGGATCATGCCGGTATCGGCGAAAGGGATGTCTACATCATCGGTATGGGCGAGTACTGCGAGATCTGGGACAGGAAGCTCTATGATGAGAGCCAGCCGGAGTTCAGGGATCCCGAAACGATAGATTACATAAAAGAGCTGGGACTGTAAGAAGTGGAAGGCGTCTTTTCCCATATATCCGTCCTGCTTGCCGAATGCATGGATGTGCTTGATCCCGCAAGGGGAGGCATTTACGTGGACTGTACCGCCGGGGGAGGCGGGCATTCCCTCGAGATAGCGAAGCTGCTTCCCGGCGGCTCGAGGCTCATATGCCTTGACAGGGACGACGAGGCGCTAGAGGCCTGTTCCGAAAGGCTGTCGGAGTATTCCGGGAAAGTGACCATCGTCAAATCCAATTTTTCCGAACTGACCTCGGTCCTTGACGGACTGGGCGTGGACAGGATAGACGGAGTACTGTGGGACCTGGGAGTCTCTTCCAGACAGCTGGATGAGGCCGAAAGAGGTTTCTCGTATACAAAGGAAGCACCTCTGGATATGAGGATGGACAAATCCGGGCCGGTCACCGCTTATGATGTGGTGAACGGGTACGGCGAGCCGGATCTCGCCAGGATCATCAGGGACTACGGCGAAGAGAGATTCGCCGGGCAGGTCGCCAGGGCCATATGCAGGAGCAGGGAAAAGAAACCGATAGAGACTACGACGGAGCTGGCCGGGATCATTTCGGGGGCCATACCTTCGAAAAACAGGCTGACCGAATCACAGCACCCGGCACGGAGAACGTTCCAGGCGATCCGGATAGAAGTGAACGGAGAGCTTGATTCCATCGCACCTTCCATAAAGGGAGCGGCGGACAGGCTGAATCCGGACGGCAGGATGGCGGTAATAACCTTCCATTCGCTGGAGGACAGGATCGTCAAGGAATGCTTCAGGGAACTTTCCACGGGATGCACGTGCCCGCCGGAATTTCCGGTCTGCGTGTGCGGGAAGAAGCCCGTGATTGAGCTCATGACAAGAAAACCGATCCTTCCGGGCAAGGAAGAATCGGAAACAAACCCGAGATCAAGGAGCGCCAAGCTCCGCGCTGCAAGAAAACTTTAGATCATTTGAAGGAGGCTGCCATGACCGGTGAATACACGACACACAGGAACATGAACAATCAGTACAGCACCCATGGCGCCGCAAGACCTGATGATACCAGATACGCGACCAGGGTGATAAACACAGGAAAACCACAGAAGAAGGAACCCTCTCTGGACAGGACAATGGTATTCGATGCCAGAGCCGCACAAACCGCTGCCAGGACCGGAAGCAGGACGCAGAAGAACGCGAACTCTGCGTCGGACCGCAGAAGGACAGCCGCGGCGAGGACGGCTCCGGCGTCTTCCCTGAAAACAAAGAGCAATATGGAACTCAAGCCGGATCTCGCTGTCACGGAGAGAAAGAAGAACATCTCGAAAGTGATCTCGATAACAGCGGCTGTTGTCGTGTTTGCTTTCGTGATAGTCATCCTTGTCAGCAGCATCTCAGATATATACAGAACGGAGCATATGATAGCCTCCCTGGAAAAGCAGGTGGAGGCGCTTAAAACGGAGTCGGGACAGCTGAGGATACAGCTGGAGGAAAAGAACGACATCCGGACTATAGAGGAGCTGGCCACCAAGAAATACGGCATGGTCAGAGAGGATTCTCTTCAGAGACAGTTCGTTTCGCTGTCATCCGGAGAGAGCATAGAGGTCTACGAATCAGAAACGGAAACGAGCGGTTCCGTCCTTCTGTCTTCGGTGTTCTCAGCCATTGAAAGATTCTTCAACGGCAACGACTGACAGAAGGACAAATAAAGACGAATATGACGGGCTGCGCCATTTTTGGTGTCTCAGCCCGTTCGTTGTCCAATATAGCAGGTTATTTTTGAGCTGAAAGAGCTCCGGAGAGGTAGAAAACATGGATTCGGGCAGGGTGAAAAACAGAATCGACAGAAAAACTTGCAACAGAATCTGGGTGTTTTTTGTCATAATCGCGCTCTTTGCCTGCACGCTGATAGGGCGTCTTGCCAGCTTCCAGATCGCACACGGCGAGGAATATCAGGCCATAGTGCTGAACCAGATGACCAAGCAGGCCGATATAGCTCCGGTGAGGGGAAAGATATATGACCGGAACGGGAACCTGCTTGCTACAAATATCACGGTATATAACGTCATAATCTCACCTGATGACATCAGGACAAGGATGGAAAGCGACCGGAAACTCCTTGATGACGACAAGACCGGTAACGAGGTCGTATATGAGCTGAGCGATGCCGAGGCGGGTTTGAGCGTGAGCGAGACGGATCTCAGCAAGGCAGTCGGGAAGATCCTGTCCGCCTATCTTGACGTGGACCGGAAGACCATTGATGAGAAGATGGCCAAGGAAGGCAGAAAATACGAGCTCATAAAAAAGGAAGTAGAAGCTTCTGTAGCCGACAAGCTCAAGGCATTTATCTCAAAATACGAGCTCAAGAACCAGATATATTTCGAGGAAGGCTCAAAAAGATACTATCCCATGGGGTCTCTTGCCGCTCATGTCATAGGATTCGTGAATTCGGAAGGCGTGGGCATATACGGGTTGGAGGCATATTACAACAACCTTCTGGAGGGAACCTCAGGCAAGTACATTGCATCAAAGGACGCTCACAGCAATGACATGCCCTTCGGATACCAGAGGATAATCGAGGCAAAGAACGGCTGCGACATCGTGGTCACCCTGGACGTTTATGTACAGCACGAGCTGGAGAACCAGCTGAAGCAGACTTTTCTGGATTCCCAGGCGGGGAACAGAGTCTGCGGAGTCGTGATGGACGTGGACACGGGAGAGATACTTGCGATGGCCACCTACCCCGCGTTCGATCTTAACGATCCATATGAACTCGATGAATACTCCAAAGCGCAGCTTGACGCCATGGGGCTCGACAAAAACTCCGAAGAGTATTCTGAGGCATATTACGAGAAGCTGTTCACGATGTGGAACAACAAGGCGGTTACGGAGACATACGAACCGGGTTCCACCTTTAAAGTCATAACAACCGCCATGGCATTCGAGGAGAACGTCGTCAGCGAATATGACTACTTTACATGTCTCGGGTACCTGTACGTGGAAGGCTGGGACCAGCCGATTGCGTGCGCGGATGAGGACGGGCACGGTACCGTACCGTTCAAGTACGGCCTGCAGCAGTCATGCAACCCGACTCTGATGCAGGTAGCGCAGAGAGTCGGAAGAGAAAAATTCTATCAGTATTTCGATCTGTTCGGATACAGGGATATAACCGGGGTTGATCTTCCCGGTGAATCGAGGAATATCTATCTTGATTACACCGGATTCACATCCGTATCGCTGGCTGTGTATTCGTTCGGCCAGACTTTCAAGGTGACTCCGCTGCAGCAGACCAGGGCTATAGCAGCCATAGCTAACGGAGGAACGCTGCTGACGCCTCATTTTCTCAAGACCGTGATGGAGAACGGCACTCCCGTCCAGTCTTACGGATCGGCTGTCGTCAGGGAAGTGATAAGCGCGAATACCTGCAGGAGGATAACCGATATCCTTGAAGAAGGCGTGGCGACCGACGGTGCCGCCAAGAACGCCTACGTGAAAGGTTATAGAGTCGCGGCAAAGACTGGTACGTCAGAGAAGCTCGATAAATACGACGAATACGGTGAACGCCCGTACAGGGTCGGATCAACGGTCGCCTATGCGCCCGCAGACGATCCAAAGGTCATTTCACTGATCATGGTGGACGAGCCCATGGGCGGCATCGTCTACGGAGGTTCAGTAGCTGCTCCCTACGTTTCGAAGCTTCTTTCGGACGTGCTTCCATACCTGGGAGTAGAGCCGAGATACACGACAGATGAGCTGGCGGCCCTTGATGTGGTCATCTCGAATTACGAGGGCGCTACACTTGAGAATTCGCTCACTGACCTGAGCTGGAGAAACTTCAGATACGAGATCATCGGTAGCGGGGACACCGTCACTGCACAGGTACCTGCCTCCGGATCGAGGATCTCCAGCGATACGGGCATCCTTCTCCTGTATACGGACGAAAATCCACAGATACAGATGGTGGAAGTCCCCGATCTGATGGGAATGAGCGCATATAACGCGAACCAGGTCGCAACAGCAAACGGATTCAACGTCACATTCACCGGTTCCACCAACGGGATGAGCGCAACTGTGATAGGACAATATCCGGCTGCAGGCGAGCAGGTGCCGAGAGGTACCGTACTGCAGATAGAACTGAGATATTTGGATGGATTGGATTAAAGCCGAGGGTTGAGATGAGCATAGATTTTGAACTCAGAAAATTCAGAGCACATGAGATCGCCGAGATAACGGGCGGTGTGCTTTACAGATACGGGAACGATGCGGACAGCAGGGATGTGACAGGTATCGCGACTGACTCGCGTGAAGTAAAGGCGGGGACCATGTTCTGCGCCATCTGCGGACAGAATGTGGACGGCCATGATTACATACCGGTCGCGGTAGGGAACGGAGCAGCATGCGTGCTCTGCGAAAAGGAGCCCGTGAATACGGAAGGCGATTTCTGCGCCGTAGTGGTGGAAGATACCATAAAGGCCATAGGGAAACTGGCGGCATATTACCGCGGCCTCAGCAGGGCAAAATTTGTGGCCGTAACCGGAAGCGTCGGCAAAACGACTACAAAGGAATTCATTTCTGCAGTCCTGTCCGCAAAGTACAGGACTCATAAGAGCAAGGGAAACCAGAACAACGAGCTGGGCCTCCCTCTGAGCATATTCGGAATTTCCCCGAAAGATCAGGTCGTTGTGCTGGAGATGGGGATGAGCGCCCTGGGCGAGATCGAGTACATGACGAAGATCGCAAGACCGGATATAGCGGTCATAACAAATATCGGCACATCTCATCTGGCGTCCCTGGGCACCAGAGAGAATATCTGCAGGGCAAAGATGGAAATCAGGGAAGGACTGGAAAACGACAGTCGTCTGATCCTCAACGGAGACGAGCCTCTTCTTGTCAGGCAGTGGGAACAGCTCGGCAAAAGACCTGTGCTGATCAGCATCCACAACCATGAAGGCGATTTCAGGGCGGTAAACATAAGGCAGAAATCTGACTGCATAGTCTATGACATGCTTTACAACGAGAAAGCATATACCAACATGGAGATCCCGGTCATCGGGAAGCACAACGTATATAATTCGCTCGCCGCTTTCGCAGTTGGCACCATGCTCGGACTTTCCGACGAGGAGATCAGGGAAGGCGTCCAGCAGTTTGAAAAAGTTGAGAAAAGACTGAACATTTACGATGTGGCGGGGATCACGGTCATAGATGACTGCTACAACGCGAGCCCCGAATCCATGAGAGCGGCACTGGATGTTCTCATCTCCGTCGCAGCCAAGAAATCGGCCAGACCAGCAGCTCTTATAGGCGACATGCTTGAGCTGGGCGACTACTCAAGGCTGATGCATGACGAGCTTGGACAGCAGATTGCCAGGAAACAGGTCCAGAAGCTCTTCTGCTTCGGATCCATGGCGGATGTCGTCGCTGAGGCCGCGATCAAGAACGGAATCAGGGCAGAGAACGTGTGCGTGGTAGTGGACTCGGGAGATCCCGGTACCATGGCCGATATGATACTTGACACTCTCGGACCGGGCGATGTGCTCCTGGTCAAGGCCAGCCGGGGCATCGCAGCCGAGAGAGTGATCGAAGCGATGAGAAACAGACAAAACAAAAAGAAGTGACATCGAACCGGATTTTTCCGTGACTGCTGAGGGGGTAACAGATGAATTACATAATACTGTTCGTGGTGGCGCTGCTGCTGACATTTCTCCTCACGGTGCTTATCCTGAGAAAACTTATACCGATCCTTAAAAGCAAAAAGATGGGGCAGACCATACTCGAGATCGGCCCCAGATGGCACAAAAGCAAGGAGGGGACTCCGACGATGGGCGGAGTATCCTTCATACTGGCGTCGATCATCACAGGTTTCCTCGGCTGTATATATATAATCGTGGTGGACGGGATAACCGTAACGCTGCCATTCATGTTCACGCTTGCGTTTGCGGTGGCTGCCGGCATAATAGGATGCATCGATGATTCAGCGAAACTGAAGAAAAAGCAGAACGAGGGACTTACAGCTCTCCAGAAATATGCTCTGCAGTTTCTGGTGTCCGGCATCTACCTTGTCGCCATGACCATCGTCTGCAGAAGATTCAGCACGGTGATGTTCATCCCGTTCCTGGGAAAATCAGTCGATTTCGGCGTTTTCTATTACATCATATGCATGATACTACTTACGGGCTTCCTCAATGCGGTGAACCTCACGGACGGGATAGACGGCCTGTGTTCCAGCATAACGCTCGTGTTCGGCATATTCGTGGCTGTGGCAGCATATGTGACAGGGGGCATGTCTCCCGACGGAGGCACGGTACTTCTCGGAGCAATAATGATCGGAGGCACAGGCGGCTTCCTCGTATACAACTTCTATCCGGCACGCGTGTTCATGGGAGACACGGGATCCCTGTTTCTCGGAGCGCTGGTGGTCGGTGCGGGATTCATTCTGAACAACCCGCTCATAGTCATCATACCGGGCATCGTGTACATAATCGAGACCCTTTCCGTTATCCTGCAGGTACTGTATTTCAAGATCACTCACGGGAAGAGGCTGTTCAAGATGAGCCCGATACACCATCATTTTGAAAAATGCGGATGGTCTGAAATAAAGATAGTGATAGTGTTCACACTGGTGACCGTAGTATTCTCGGTCGTGGCCGTCCTGTTCGGCCTGAAATAGACACGTAATCAGAAAAAACAGAGGGGAGGTGCGCTCGTTGGATAACAACCGGAACCGCAGGGAAAACCGGAACGAAGGCGGAAACATCGAGAGCAGGGCGCACCGCAGGCCCGAAAACATATACAACAACAGCGGTTCGCAGACCAGACAGCCCCGGACGGAACAGCAACAGCAGCGTCAGCAGACCCGCCAGACAGATAACGACAGGCAGTATACCTACGTCCCTGCTGACGGCGGAAGAAGACAGACTTCATCCATGACCGTAAAACGGGACGTCAGTTCGGTCTCCATACCGGAGGACCGGAAGCTTGAGAGAAAGATCAACCGCGAGATAAAAGAGAGCAGGAAGGAAGAAAGCTGGCAGCAGGACATCGTAAGGGTAAAAGGAAGTCCCGATCTGTTGCTTCTGGTAGTCTGTATAATTCTTCTGGCACTCGGAGCGGTTACCATATACAGTGCAGGATATCCGGTGGCCATAAGCGACGGGTACGACGGCTTCTATCATCTGAGGAAGCATCTCATGTGGATAGGCGTCGGTATGGTACCCCTGCTTGCCGCGTATATCATGAAACCGGAGTTTTACAAAAAATGGGCGCCGATAGCTCTGTATGCACTGGGCGCTGTACTTCTTGTCATCGCATTCATAAAAGGGACGTCGAGCGAGGACTCCACATCCAGATGGCTGATCCTTTTCGGAGGAAAGATCAGTGTACAGCCTTCTGAAATAATGAAGGCGGCGGTTCCCATGATGATAGGGTGGTATGTGGACAAGAACCCGTCGGATTTCTACGATCAGGAGCATACGAAGCTCCAGAAGTTCCTCATAACCCTGAAGCCGGTGCTTATAGTGCTGGTGGCTTGCGGCCTCATTATCCTGGGCAAGCACCTTTCCGGTACCATAATAGTTGCCATTATAGGAATAGCGACTCTCATAGTGGCCGGATACAAGATAAGATGGCTCATCCCCGCGATACTTCCGATATCCGTTATTGCGGGACTGATATATTTCCTGACCCACCAGTACGCGTGGTCGAGAGTTACCACGTTCTTCTCGGGCAGCGCCAGCAGCATGGATGAAAAATATCAGACGATGCAGAGCGTATATGCCATAGGATCCGGCGGGTTGCTGGGGAAGGGCATAGGGCAGAGTCAGGTGAAATACGGCTTTCTTCCAAAAGCCCACACAGACTTCATTTTCTCTGTATGGTGCGAGGAGCTTGGATTCGTTGGAGCGGTGGCGGTCGTTATCCTCTTCATGGTCCTTGTGTGGAGGGGTTACCGCATCGCGATGAGGGCACCGGACAAATTCATGTCGCTTACAGCTTTCGGCATAACGACACACATCGGTCTGCAGGCTTTCCTCAACATGTTCGTGGCCACCGACCTTATCGCGAACACCGGCATACCGCTTCCTTTCTTCACGTACGGCGGATCCTCAATGGTCATCCTGATGGGAGAGATCGGGATCCTGCTCGGAATATCGCGGCGCTCATACCGCAAGAAGGCAGATATAGAGCGGGAAGAGCTGATGAGAAAAGCGAAAATGCAGCTTTGAGGTTGTTTTATGAGAGTTCTCATGACAGGCGGAGGCACGGGAGGACATGTGAATCCCGCGCTGGCCATAGCCAATACAATAATGAAAAAAGACCCTTCGTCCGTCATAGAATATGTGGGAACGGAGAGGGGAATAGAGAGTAAGCTCGTCCCTAAAGCCGGGTACCCGATCCACTATGTGAATGTGCGAGGCCTGAGACGAAGTATCTCACTGTCGAATATCAAGGCATTCTATCTTGCCCTGAAGTCTCCTCACGATGCAAAGAAGATAATCAGGGAATTTAAACCTGACATTGTCATTGGAACGGGCGGATATGTTTCATGGCCTGTTGTCAAGGCAGCGTCAAAAATGGGGATACCCACCGCGCTTCATGAATCGAACGCTATCGCCGGAGTGGCGGTCAAGATGCTTCAGAACTACGTTGACCGTATCTATCTGAATTTTGAGGAGACCGGAAAGACTCTTACGTGTGACTGCTCAAAGCTGATGAGAGTCGGCAATCCGGTCATGAACGGGTTCAATGCGCTTACCAGGGAAGAGGCAAGGCGGGAACTCGGCATCCCGGACAGTTACAGGTATGTCCTGCTTTCATACGCTGGCAGCATGGGTGCAGAAAAGGTGAACGACGCGGTGCTGTGCCTGATGAAGGAATTCACCTCAAAGCACCCTGAGGTTTACCACGTACATGCGACAGGAGCCATCGAGAAAGAGCTGTGTTTCAGCCAGTTCCGTGAGATGAGGCTGGATCAGTACAGGAACATAGAACTCTGCGAGTATATTTATGATATGCCGCTGAAGATGGCAGCGGCGGACCTTACAATCAACCGGGCAGGCGCGATGACCGTTTCCGAGCTTGCGATAACAGGGAAACCGGCTATCTTCATTCCGTCTCCCAATGTGGCGGAGAACCACCAGTACAAGAATGCGAAAGTGCTGGCTGACGCGGGAGCGGCATGCCTGTTCGAGGAGAAGGAGCTTGCGGACGGAGCCCGGCCGCTCATAGACAAGGTGAGCCATCTGCTGTCGGATGACGGTGAGGAGGACAGACTGTCCATGGGCAGAAAAGTGGTCCGGTTTGCCGTAAGCGACTCGAACGATATCATCTATGACGACATAGTTAAACTGGTGAAAACCAGAAATTAAACAGGCAAAAAATCCCCCAATATTATATTTCTGAGGAAAGGAGGAACAGTTCCGTGAAGAACTCACATAAAGATTCGTACTATATCTACAACCGGAAAGTCTGCTCTAAGAAGCAGAAAACAGCCGAAATCCGGATGAAATACGGGGCTGTTCCTCCCAAATCAGAAAACTCTGTCAGGCAAAGCCCCATAGGAAGGGAATTCGCCCGGCAGCAGCTCAGAAGGGCGCAGCTTGCAGAGATGCAGAAGCGGGCGCAGGCAGATTTTGAAAAACGTAACGGCCGGATGCGCGGTGAAAGGAACGGTAGCGCAGGCTTTTCCGGGCGTCCCTTCGGCGCTGGCGTCGCGGCAGCGGCTGTGGAGGAACGGCAGAACCCGATGAGGGAGTATCTGAACCGCGCCGTACTTGCTTTTGAATCCCTTAAGGACAGGATATCCAGCGATCAGGAGCTGGCGCGCAGGAGAGCATCGTTCTCAAAGAAGTGGTCAAGGTACCGTCACGTGTTCCTGACAGTCCTTGCGATCGTTGCGATACTTGCACTGTTCGTGATGGCGACATACAAGCTGATATTCGTCGTAAGGAGCATCGATGTCAGATCATCCGGCGTATACGACAGCAGCGAGGTCGTTAAGGCTTCGGGGATAGAGGAAGGGGCTTTGCTCTACTCGTTCAGCACTTCGGACGCCGAGGCCGATATCACATTCAGGTGCCCGTACATAAAGTCTGCTGAGATCAGGCGTACCATCCCGGACAAGGTTGAAGTGGTCGTCAGCGAGGACGAAGCCGCATACGTCATAAACGTCTGGGGAGACTGGGCGGTCGTGTCGAGGAACCTGAGGGTGCTGGAGGTGTCAGACAAATTCCCGGAAAACGACAAACTCATCCTCCTGTCGATACCGCAGGTCAAGTATTCAGTTGCCGGCCGGGCAATGGAATTCTATGACACAAAAGACGAGAGATACGTACGTGAAGTGCTGAAGGCGCTTGAAACCTCGTCCCTTTCCGAAGAGAGCGAGATCCGTGCTCTGTATACGTCAGACAGATACAACATCACGATGAGCTACGGCGGGCTCTATACGATAGAGTTCGGAGACGATGCTGATATGTACAGGAAATTCGAGATGTGCAGCGCGGCGCTGAACAGCGGCAAGCTCACCGCCGGGGTGCCGGCAAGGATCGTGATAGAGGATCCGGAGACCGCGAGTATCAGATACGATCTCAACACGATGATGAACCAAAAATAATAAAGGCCGTATAAAAAATACCGGGACCCGTTCGTAAATGGCGCAGAAAAACGCATTCATCAGTCCCGAAAGCCAACATAGGTGTTCCAAAAAGAGAAAAAAGTATTGCAAATCAAGGAAAGATATTGTAATATATAGGGTAGGATATTGTTTTCTCTTTTATTAGTACACAGATAACCCGCGCAGAGACAATAGTCAAATATAATTGAGGAGGGCATAAAGATGCCGTTGTTTGAACTTGAAGACAACAATTTCGAGAGTGGAGTAAATATAAAGGTCATCGGCGTCGGTGGCGGCGGTAACAATGCCATTGACAGCATGACGGAAACTGTAAGAGGAGTTGAATTTATCGCGATCAACACCGATATGCAGGCTCTTGCAAAATCCGGAGTTGTCAAGAAGATTTCCATAGGCGACAAGATCACCAAGGGCCATGGTGCTGGATCCAACCCTGAGATAGGCCAGAAGGCAGCTGAAGAGACCGAGTCCGAAGAAAAGATCAAGGAAGCTCTCAAGGGAGCGGACATGGTATTCGTCACAGCAGGTATGGGCGGCGGTACTGGCACAGGCGCTGCTCCTGTCGTTGCAAGGCTTGCAAAAGAACAGGGCGTGCTCACTGTAGGTATCGTTACAAAGCCGTTCGCATTCGAAGGTAAGAAGCGCATGGAACAGGCAGAGGCCGGTATCGAACAGCTCAAGGAGTATGTTGACTCCCTGATCATTATCCCCAATGAAAGACTCAAGGAAGTCGGGGAGAAGATCACACTCATGTCAGCGTTCAAAGTTGCTGACGGTGTTCTCAGCCACGGTGTTCAGAGCATCTCCGAACTCATTAACCAGCAGCAATATATCAACCTTGACTTTGCTGACGTAGAAGCTATCATGAAGGATGCGGGATATGCCCACATGGGCGTTGGCATCGCTACTGGCAAGGACAAGGCAAGAGAAGCAGCAGAAGCTGCGATCTCCAGTCCTCTGCTTGAAACGACGATCACAGGTGCAAAAGGTATCCTGATCAACGTCACCGCATCTCCCGATATCGAACTCAGTGATATCGACACCGCAACAGCGCTCGTGACTTCCGAGGCAGCTGAAGATGCCAACATCATCTGGGGCGCTGCATTTGACGAAGCACTTGAAGATACCATCAAGGTAACGATTATAGCCACGGGATTCCAGAACAAGAATGAAGCTGACAAGACCTTTACAAAGAAGTCAACGCTTCAGCCCATAGCCTCCGGCAAGATCAAAGCCGGCGTGAAGGAGACCTATCTGACAAAAGCCGGTCAGGAACTTGAAGAGGCAAAGGAGCAGGCCAATGAGGATTCTCCCATCTCGGAAGATGATCTCGATGATATCATCACCATGCTGAAGAAGAATCAGAACCAGAACCCCGCACCTAACCCGGTACAGCCTCCGTTCCCGAGAAGATATTGATCAGGACGGATAAATATCCGGCACGGACAGCAAAAACAGAGCCAGGATTCACAACCGAATCCCGGCTCTTTCTTTTTATCTTCACTTCATTACTTCTGCATAACCGTGGGTGCGGATATAATCCAGTATCACCTGCAGCCCGTCGCGGTTTGGATGGAGACCGTCGTCCATCATAAGTTCCCACTTCGCGCAACCGTCCTCGCCGATGAGGGCGGAGAAAGTGTCAAGATACTTGAGCCCGTACTGCTCGGCTATCTTGAGGATCCAGCTGTTGCCCGCGGTGATAGTGGCGTTGGTTATTGAACCCCAGTTCCTGTAAGCAGTAGTGATCGGATATATGGACTGGAGCACGATGATCGTATCCGGACTGTTCCTCTGTATCTCGTCGATCAGGTTGGTGTACTCCTGGGTGAAATAATCCTCGTCCATGAACGATATGCCGTTGATTCCAAGAGCGATTATGACGAATTCAGGTTTATGCAGTGCGATCGCCTCGGGGATCGTCCTTTCCATTCCGTCATAGGGATCATATATCCCGAACCCTCTGAGATAGGCAAGGGTCATGGTCCCGGTGGGACCGGTCCAGATCTGCTTCGAATCTGTTCCGTCTTTAAGCATTCCGTAGGGCCACAGCCAGTATGTGGGAGAGTCGCATAGGAACGTGATCTTATCCTGATATTCCTGACCCATATCGTCGCTGATAGGGAGGAGGGATGGCGAATCATAGTTTACGGGAGTGAGTTCCGGATGAGCCTGATATATGTATTCGGCTCTTCTGTCGACTTCGGGTTCCGGTTCCGGCGGCTCAGTTTCTGTTTCCGTTTCCGTTTCGGTTTCAGTTTCCGTATCGGATTCAGAATCCGTTTCGGTATCTGTCGCGGTGTCCACTGCCTCATCCGTTTCGGTATCCGGAGCGGGAATGGTATCCAGAGTCTCATCAGGAATCACCGAAATGGGTTCTTCAGTTCTGCTGCATCCGGAAAGCGAAATCACGATGACCGTAAGAACAAGAGCGATAAAAACCAAGGAGATTCTTTTCACTTGTCGAACTCCTTGCAGGCAACAAGGTTGGTCCCCTGTTCGATGAAGTCAGGACAGATGACGTCTCCTACCTTATACGGTGCCTTGATGCGGATGCTTTTTACTATTTCCATCGCTTCAAACAGCTTCTCTTTCGGGATGGGACGGTCAGTCTTGACAGGGATAAGTTTTGTTCCTTTTTCGGTATCTATCGACACAGTAGAGGTTAGGGTCCTGACCGGATGGGTGACTTCATTTTCCGCGTAGTTCTTTCCACGGGGACAGGTATTTCCGGTGATGCTGGTAATCGTCCCGTCTGCATCCATTTCGACCGTTATCCTGCAGCCTGCGGGGCATACTACGCATGTGAGTTCCCTCGTCATCACTTTTTCACCTCCATATCTTCAAGATAGACTTTCAGTGTATTGTCTGTGCCTGCTGCAAGCTTGTCAAGGAACGCGGCAGGGATGTCCAGTGATTCCATTTCACCGGGAGCTGCGTTTTTCTTTGCTTTCTTAACGGCAATCTCACCGGACTCTGACTCGATGATGAGCCTTATGTTCTTGAAAACATCGGTCACGCGGAAGAACACCTTGACGGGCTCGTTTGCCTCGTAAAGGTCTATTCTTTCCGGGACGGTGTATCTGACTCCGCGGCCCGTGGTCAGACTGACAGACCTGACCTTTTCCTTTGTTCTGCCGGATACATATTCTGCAGCGGACTTTCCCGCTATTGCGGCTTCATCCGAGACGAAGTCCACCAGATCATGTACATGAAGCACGTTGCCGCAGGAATAAATGCCTTCCACTTCGGTTTCCCTGTTCTGATTCACTGAAGCACCGCTGGTCATCCTGTCGATAGGGATACCGGCGCCTCTTGTCAGTTCATTTTCCGGGATAAGTCCCACCGACAGAAGAAGAGTATCGCATTCTATGTATTCCTCTGTTCCGGGGATGGGTTTCCTGCCATTGGCTTCATCGACTTTTGCTATGGTGACGCCTTCGACTCGTTCCTTTCCCTTGATGTCAATGACTGTATGGGAAAGCTTGAGCGGGATGTTGAAGTCCTCAAGGCACTGGACTATGTTCCTTGTCAGGCCTCCGGAATAGGGCATGATCTCGCATACTGCGAGGACCTTCGCTCCTTCAAGGGTAAGACGTCTTGCCATGATCAGCCCGATGTCGCCGGATCCTAGTATGACGACACGGTTGCCCGGCATAAAACCTTCAATATTAATATATCTTTGTGCGCAGCCTGCTGTGTAGATGCCTGAAGGGCGGGAACCTGGGATCCCGATGGCTCCCCTTGTCCTTTCCCTGCACCCCATTGCGAGGATGACGGCGTCCGCTGTCATGGTCACATACCCGGTCTCCGGGGAAATGAAGGTTATGACCTTATCAGGCGTCAGGTTGAGGACCATTGCATTTGTAAGGATCCTGACATTCCTTTCCTCAGCCATCCTTATATATCTGGCCGCGTATTCGGGGCCTGTAAGTTCCTCGCCGAAACGGTGAAGACCGAAACCGGCGTGGATGCACTGGTTGAGTATCCCCCCGGGTTCGGTGTCTCTTTCGATAACGAGGAGATCGTCCGGACTTATTCCGGAATCGATGCACTCACATGCCGCGGATAATCCCGCTGGGCCTGCGCCTATTATTATGACCTTTTTGTGCATATCACTCATGATCAGCGCCTCTCTTTCTGACGAGCCATGAACCGCCGCCGAATTTTGTCACTCTGTCAAGAGTGGTCCCGGTCTTCTCCGCTATGAGAGCTGCAACTCTCGGGGAACAGAATCCGCCCTGGCAGCGCCCCATTCCAGCGCGCAGCCTTCTCTTGACCATGTCTATGGTGACTGAGGGTATCGGAGCTTCGATGGCGTCGATGATGTCGCCTTCGGTGACGGTCTCGCATCTGCAGATGATCTTTCCGTACGCAGGGTCCCTGCGGCAGGCTTCAGCTTTCTGTTCTTCTGTCATCATGTTGAACTGGACAGGATTACCGTCAGTTCTTCTCGTCGGGATGTAGTCGTCCCTGTCGTCAGGGTCGAATCCGGATTCCTCAAGCAGTTCGAGTATGTATTCGGCTACGGCGGGAGAAGCTGCGAATCCCGGGGATTCCACGCCGACTGCATGGATGACGCCATCGAGCTGTTCCGATCTTCTGATATAGAAATCATAAATGTTCGGAGTGGGCCTGACACCCGCGAACGAGGTGATGGCCGCTCTTATGTCGATCTTGGGTATGATCTTCTTCGCTCCCTGGGCGATCTCTGCAAGGCCTTCGCTGGTTACGCTCTTGTCGTCCGGGTCCTCGATAGGATAAGCGTTGGGTCCGACGATCACGTTGCCGTGGACTGTGGGACTTACCAGGATACCTTTGCCTCTGTCTGACGGGCACACGAACAGTGTGGAGTTCGCGATGCCGCTGCTGGCCTTGTCGAGAATATAGTATTCGCCGCGTCTCGGGATTATATTAACGGGGAAATCGTGCTCTCCGAGAATCTCGGCGACTTCGGCTGAATGCACGCCGGCGCAGTTGATGATATATCTTGCGGAGAGCGTCGTTTCACCGTTCGTGATATAACGGATGCCGCCTGCCGCGGATGAGTCGATGACCTTGAAATTGAGATAGAAATCCACCCCGTTGGTAGCGGCGTTTTCGGCGGCTGCGATCGTTATGCCGTAGGGGCATGTGATGGCAGCTGAAGGGGCCCAGAGGGAGCAGGTGGCTTCGGGAGAAACGTTGGGTTCCATCCTGTGAAGCTCTTCTCCGTCTATGATCCTCATTCCGGGTACCCCGTTCGCCAGTCCTCTCTGATACAGTTCCTCAAGAGTCTTTCTGTCATCTTCGGAGAAACCGATAACATGGGAACCGACCTCTTTGAGCTCGACGCCGAGCTGGCGGCAGAGTTGTTTCATAAGGTGATTGCCGCGGACATTGAGTCTTGCTTTCAGGGTTCCCGGCTTCGCGTCGTATCCGGCATGTACTATGGCGGAATTTGCCGCAGTCGCTCCTGTGGCGACATCCGCTGCCGCCTCTACTACCGCGACTTTGCATCTTTTGGATGACAGGAGCCTTGCGGTCATAGCGCCGACGCAGCCTGCGCCGATAATAATCACATCGTAGATCATAGATCTGTGCTTTCCTTTCGAACCTTTGATTGGATCCGGAATCGTCCGGACATACACAAACAGTATAACATATTTTTGAATCTCCCGCAACGAATTAAAAATTAGTTTTGACTGTTTGTCCGCAGCTCGATGTTGTATTCATGTCTGAAATGTGCTAAAATCTCTAACAGATTTGGAAATAACGAAAGAAAAAAGGAAACAACGGTGGACAGTAAATCAGAAGCGTCTCAGTATCCGGTTTCAAGTCTCGCATACCTCGGGGACTGTGTGTTCGAACTGTGTGTGAGAGAGTACCTCGTTAGGAACAACGAAGCTCACCCCAGTGTGAAATCCCTTGAGTACGTGACCGCTCATGTTCAGAGCGGTGCGGTGGAAAAACTGCTGCCGCTGCTTGACGAGGAAGAGACGAGCATATATAAAAGAGGAAGGAACACAGGCCATACAAGCGTGCCCAAATCGAGTTCCGCGGGAGAATACAGAAGGGCTACGGGGCTTGAATCGCTTTTCGGATGGCTGTATCTGCAGGGCAGGAAGGACAGGATAGACGAGCTGTTCAGCCGTGCCTTCGTGCAGACGGAAGAGGATACATCGGAACAGGAGTTTGTTTAACAATGAAGTATATTGCAATAATCGGATACGGAGTAGTGGGAAGCGGTATAACGGCTGTGCTGGAAGCGAACCGCAGCAAGATCAGCAGGGTCATTGGAGATGACATCGAAGTCAGGTATATCCTTGACCTGAGGGAGTTCCCCGGTTCTCCGTACGGAGAACGTGTGGTACACGACATATCTGTCATAACCGGAGATCCTGAAGTGGAGCTCGTCTGCGAGACCATGGGCGGATCGCATCCCGCATATGAGTTCTCTGTCGCCTGCATGAAGGCGAAGAAATGCGTTGTGACCTCCAATAAAGAAGTTGTCGCCAATTACGGGGACATGCTGCTTGAGTGTGCCGCAGAAAACGGAGTGTCGTATCTGTTCGAGGCAAGCGTAGGCGGCGGTATACCGGTCATACGTTCCCTCAACACTTCCATGTCGCAGGACAACATATCACGCATTACCGGAATCGTGAACGGCACGACAAACTATATCCTGACCGCGATGAAAAACGAGGGAAGGGATTTCGCTGACGTACTGAGTGAGGCACAGAGACTTGGCTATGCAGAGCGGGATCCGTCCGCGGATATCGACGCTATAGACGCGAAGAGAAAGATCATCATTCTCACAGCTCTTGCCACGGGGCTGCTTCTGCCGGATGATAAGGTATATGCGGGAAGCATCAGAAAAGTGGAAGTCGAAGACATAAGGGCAGCTGACCGACTCGGATATTCGCTGAAGCTGGTAGCTTCATTCTGCAGAGACGGGAACGGAATGGTTTCGTTCGCAGCGCCGGCTTTCGTTCCCATGACCAGTCCGATATCCTCTGTCGACGGAGTGTATAACGGGATTTGGGTCAGGAGCGACACGACAGGCGATGTGATGTATTATGGCATGGGCGCCGGAAGTCTTCCGACGGCAGGTGCCGTGATGGCGGACGTGTGTGCGGCCCTTTCAGGCGCTGCCGCCGCGGAATATGTGCCTGTGTTCAGGAAAAGCAATGAGGCTGACGGAATAATCCATTTCAGGGATACCGAAAACAGTTTTTATTTGAGATATGACGGAACGATCGGTGAACTCGAAGAAGCCCTGAAGGCTGCCTGCCCGGGTTTCCGCGGTACCGTAAGGGACGTTTCATGCAATGGCAGCGTGACGGAAGTCATAATAGAAAAGATCACCCTTTCCGAACTGGAAAAGGTGACCTGCAGTTCACTGCCTATATTGATTTTGCAATAATGTCTTATATCAGTCTGAGACAGGCTCCGGATCATCCGGCAAGGTCTCAGACTGTATCTTTTTTGACGCGTCTATGACGGATCGGTAGATCTCCTCAACGTAAGGTCTGAGTTCCTTGCCGGAAATGTTTTCCAGCTTTTTGATCACAGCGTATTCTCTTTCAGGGTCGGACACGGGTATCCCGTGTTCTTTTTTGTGCTTTCCGATCCTTGCGGATAATTCCATTCTTTTTGACAGAAGTCCGATGATATCGGAATCGATCGCATCGATCTCTTTTCTCAGATCACTTAGTTTCTGGTAGTCAGTCATAAAAATCCCTTCAACTATCATTTCCGGCGATATGCCGGTGATCTCGTTGTCAAACCCTGCAAGTGCCGCCCTTACCGTTTCCGGGGAAAAGGGGACCCCGGCAAGTCTCTGCCCGAACGCGCTGTCCGGGCCGTTACTGTCGGCAGAAAAGAAGTCGCCGGAGATGCCTGCCGATACTATGGTTCCTCTTCTCACGGTCAGGCCTATCTCCGCATTGCCCGAGGGACAGCTGACGAGGCGTTTCAGTTCGAATTTCGGGTTTTCCCCGAATACCCATCTGTCGTCCGAAAACATGGGCTCGAGTTCACGGATGCGGGCCAGATCGTCATTGTCAAATCTGTATATGCTTTCACTGAAATGAGACGCGATATACTCACCGAATTCCTCGGAAGTCATGTCACGTGCAAGATGAGAGCGGATATTCGTGACCCTCTCCCTCACCGACCTGATGGCTTTTGAGACAATCTTGTAGTCTTTCGGAGTGGTGGACCTCACAAGCTCTCCGATGTCCGTATCGAACAGAAGAGTGCCGTGGTGGACCGTGACTCCGTTCTTTTTGTACTGGGTGTTGCCGCTTATCTTATATGTTTTTTCCCCGTCCGGATTTTTCGCCACAAGGCATATATCGTTACGTCCGCTTACCCTGACATCGATACCGAGCCCCGACAGCATCTCTGCCATGGGATCCATGAATCTCGCGAATTCTATCTCGGGATTGTCGTCACGGCATATAAAGGTGAATTCCCAGCACCCGAGGTCGTGATATACCGTGCCTCCCCCGGACATCCTTCTTGCGATGTGTATCCCCTTCGATCTGCAGTAATCGACATTGACTTCTTCGTATGTGTTCTGGAACCTTCCCACGATTACCGAAGGCTCGTTCCTCCAGAGCATGAATACGTCATCATGAAGATCCCTCTCGGTCGCCAGATAGTATTCGGCGGCGAAGTTGAGATAGGGGACCGTGAAATCAGTGGCGCAGAAGATCATGCCATGACCTCGCAGACCGCGACGGCGGTTCCGAATGAGACCTCGTCGCCTTCCTCAAAGAGAAGTTCAGAGATCTGCATTCTCTCGGTGCAGGTGATCTCCTCCGTGACCTTGTCAGCTTCTGCTTCCAGTACCACGTCGCCGGGATCCAGCACATCACCTGGCTCACATGCCCAGCGCGCAAGTACGCACGATGAGGCGTCTTTTTTCAGGAAGGGCATCTTGAATTCTTTTCTCATAATACAGCTATTAATTATAAATGGCATTTAATATATCTTTATACGTGCTCGGAAACAGGTCTTTTAGGATTTCTTCGCTTTCCTCCGGTATAAGCCTCGTGCCTGTCATGCCGGGACAGTCTCGGTTTCCCACGGAGAAGGACGTGAACCGTCCACGGTGGGTCTGAGCTTTGAGCGGACCCGCAGAAAGGGAAAAGTCCGGAGTTCTTCCGAAATTCCATTCCCATGTGCGGTACTTTGTTTCTGCGAGCTCCCCGATCTGCACCATATCCGTGCCGTCAAGGATCAGTTCCGTATCCGCACCCTTCATGTAATCAATGAACAGGCTTCTGAATTCCTCTGCAGAAAGATCTTTTGTTAAGTGCGGGCGGATGTTTGTCACAGGATGAGGGTTGCTTTTTATGGCCTTTGAAGTGAATTTTGTCCTGGAACCCTGCGTAAGCTCTGAAAGGGTATCCAGATCGCATTCAAAAAGCAGAGTTCCGTGGTGGAGCACCCGGGTCTGGGAGTTTGCCTGCGCGTTTCCGCTCACCTTGAAGTTTCCCATCTTGATCATGTTGCCTTCGGGATAAGCGCCCGCGCCGAGAGAATTCAGAAACCCAGCCGCATAGGCGAGGAACCGACCGTATCCCGTTTCAACGTCCCTGGACGAGATGATGGTGTAGTTTATGTTGCCACGGTCGTGGTAGACTGCCCCGCCTCCGCTGCAGCGCCTGAATATTTCAACTTCGCGTTTTCTGCATTCCGTCAGCGAGACTTCCTCAAACGGGTTCTGGAATTTGCCGCATATAACTGAAGGCCTGCCGGACCACAGCATGAATATATCTTCATCCGGCCCGTTCATGAGCAGGTATTCTTCGGTGGCCAGGCAGACCGCCGGGTCATCCGATCTAAGATCTAAAAAACGCATCTTCAGTCTCCGGATAACGTCAGTCTGGATTTCTTTCCCCGAGTATTACTCTGTATTTCTGGTAAAAACTCTCGTAGTAACCGCCGTCAAGAGCATCCCTTATCTTCTGCATGAGTTCGTTGTAGAAGTACAGGTTGTGAAGCACCGCCAGCCTCATGCCGAGGGCTTCCTTCGCTTTTATCAGGTGACGGATATACGCTCTAGAGTGGCTTCTGCACGCGGGGCATCCGCAGTTTTCGTCTATAGGTCTCTGGTCTTCCTTGTACTTTTCGTTGAGGAGATTCATCTTTCCGTTCCAGGTGAACAGATTCCCGTGGCGTGCGTTTCTTGAAGGCATCACGCAATCGAAGAAATCTATCCCGCGGTGGACGCATTCCACGATATTCTGAGGTGTCCCGACCCCCATGAGGTACCGGGGCTTGTCCTCGGGCATGAAAGGCTCAACAACGTCGATGATGTGGTACATCTCCTCGGTCTCCTCGCCTACTGCCAGACCGCCGATTGCATAGCCGTCGGTGTCGAGTTCCCGTATCTGCTTCATATGGTTGATCCTGAGGTCCTCGTATGTGCTGCCCTGGTTTATGCCGAAAAGCATCTGCTGTGGATTGATGGTGTCATCAAGGGTGGAAAGCCTTTTCAGTTCTTCCTTGCACCTCATCAGCCACCTTGTGGTCCTGTCGCAGGAACGCTTGGTATAGTGGTATTCTGCAGGATTCTCGATACATTCGTCGAAAGCCATGGCTATTGTGGAAGCAAGGTGTGACTGGATCCTCATGCTTTCCTCCGGACCCATGAATATCCTTTTTCCGTCAATATGGGAGGAGAAGTACACTCCTTCCTCCTTTATTTTCCTCAGGCTGGAAAGGGAAAACACCTGGAATCCTCCGCTGTCGGTCAGTATCGGGCCGTCCCAGCCGGTGAACCTGTGCAGTCCGCCGAGCCTGTGGATCAGATCGTCACCGGGCCTCAGATGGAGGTGATATGTGTTCGAGAGCATCGTCTGGCACCTGACTTCTCTGAGATCCTCGGCAGAAGCTCCGCCTTTGATGGCAGCGCATGTTGCCACGTTCATGAAGACCGGGGTCTCGATTACTCCATGCGGAGTGACGAGTCTGCCGCGCCTTGCTCTGCTTTTTTCGTCCTTCGTTATTACAGTATACATCTATACAAGCCTTTCGAATTGTCTGTCCATAGAGGACTTCTTGATCTCGAACGCGACCGGGCGCCCGTGGGGACAGGTCCGTATCACCTGGCCGGTGCTGTCCGGACGTTTCAGTATCCGGTCGCATATCCACTTGATATGCCCGATGTCGTATATCCTTCCGCCCTTGATGGCGGCCTTGCATGACGCCTGCCATAGCTTCCTTTCAAAGAAGCCCTTCGTTGCGGCGTCGACGGTGGACGTAGCATCTGCCAGTCCTTCGGAAAGAGAGACGAAAAGCTCGGACGCTTCATCTCTGTCAAGTGACGAGGGGATCCCCGTCACGGTGACGGTATAATCGGAATTCCCGGTCTGTTCAGCGGTGAACTCGAACCCAAGGGAACGTATCTTGTCTCCGTTGGCTTCCAGGGCTTCAGATTCAGCTCCGCTGAAGTGGAACTCCATACCCCCGATAAGCCCCTGGGACTCAGCAATGCTTCCGTTCCTCATGCTTTCCCTGAGTTTCCTGCACATCTCGTCAAAAATGATCCGCTCATGAGCCGCATGCTTGTCTATCACCAGCAGCTTGTTGTCGAGCTGGACTATGACGTACGTGTTCCAGGCTTCTCCTATGATGATGTATTCCGGGATGTCTTCGGGAAGGATGGGCTCATCGTATACCGCATATGGATCCGGCTCGCTATATTCTTCTCGGGAGGTTTCCTGGTATGCGTCTGACAGCTCGGGATCAGCATGTGAGACCGGGATCCTGTCCGGTTCTTGACGGATGTTCTCATCGTGACGCCGGTCGAAGAACGTGGTCTGCTTTTCGGGCTTTGTTGCTCCGTCCATGGGGACGAAAGCACGGCGAAACTCATCGGCCTTCCGGAAACTGTCCCTTTCCCGCATCATGTATGATTCTCGGTCGACTCTCCTGAAATCCGGATCAAGGTTCAGATCCGGCCTGGATACATCTGCTTCCAGCGCTGTCAGCGTAGCGAAGTAGACCGCGTCGAAAATGGATTTTTCGTTGGAAAATTTGACTTCGAGCTTCGTGGGGTGTACGTTGACGTCCACAGAAGATGGACTTATTGCGATATTCAGGACGCAGAAGGGGAACCGGTCCACCGGGATCTTTGAGGCATATGCCTGTTCAATGGCGGCGGATGCGGTCTTGGATTTGACATATCGTCCGTTTATGAAGAAGTTCTCCATATTGCGGTTCGTCTTGACGAAGTCGGGTTCTGAAACGAATCCGGTCACTCTGATCCCGTTTTCCTCCCTGTCGACTTCCAGCGTCCGTTCCGCTATGTCCCGTCCGAACAGAGTCCTCAGGGTATCCCTGAGGTTCCCGCTGCCCGGAGTCATGAATTTCATCTCACCGTCGGATATGAACTGGAACGATATCTCAGGATGCGACAGCGCGATCTTTTCGATTACTGCCGCTATGGCGATACCTTCCGTGGAATCCTTCTTCAGGAATTTCTTCCTTGCCGGAACATTGAAGAACAGATCCTCGACGATGACCGTGGTGCCGGGCTGGCAGCCTGTTTCGATCACTCTGACGGATTCTCCGCCGTCAGTCTGAAGCATCGCGCCCATGCTCTCACCCGGGACTCTTGAAAAGATCCTGAGTTTGGAGACAGATGAGATGGCTGCGAGGGCTTCGCCCCTGAACCCCAGGGTGAAAATCGCGTCCAGATCTTCTGCGTTCTTTATCTTGCTGGTGGAATGCCGCGTGATGGCAGGGATGAGATCGTCTTTGTCCATGCCGCATCCGTTGTCTGCGACTCTTATGAACGATATGCCGCCGCGGCGTATCTCCAGCACCACTCTGGTGGCACCGGAGTCTATGGCGTTTTCCAGAAGCTCCTTGACTGCTGAAGCGGGTCTGTCCACCACTTCACCGGCTGCGATGAGATTCGCGACCTCTATGCTCAATAAGTTGATTTTTCCCATTGCTTTTTACTTTGTATTTTCATACAGGAAGTTTACTCCCGTGTCGTCGAGCGCTATCTCGTGAGTGCCGGGATGTACATGCGATATGAATCTTTCAGGCACTCCGGCCGCTTCGTAGAATCCTGCAGCTCTTTCTGATTCGGATCTGAACGCTGCCACGTCAAACAGATCGTCCCGTTCTCCTTCCTCGACGAAGAAGGGACGGGGAGCTATGAGACCGGAGATCTCGGCATCCAGGAACTTCGCCCCGCTCTCATGCCATATCCAGTCCTCCCGGCCGTATCTGTACCTGTCTGAGAACTGGCAGGAGGAATACGCGGCAGCAAACCGCGTGTCGCAGGCCGCGGTCATGGTCGCATAGAATCCGCCGTAGGAAAGCCCGGCGATGCCGATATGGCCTTCTTTAGCGATCCCCTTGCCCATGAACCAGTCGAGCTCGCGCATGATCGCGAACACTTCTATCGCCGTGGTGGATGAACCTACCTGTTTGAGCCTTGCATCGACCCGGGTCCGCTCGTATCCCATGTCTTCCATGCTGCTGAGGGGCGGACCGAATTTTTCCGCCCACATATGGAACATGGGGCAGAACACGTTGACACCGTCTCCCGAATCGCATACTCTTCTGACTATTCCGTTGTAATTGTTGGTCTCGAATGTCTCCGCTATAACTTCCGGTGTTCCGACACCGCCGTGGCACAGTACGGCAAAGGGCTTGTCCGTGCCGTTCTTTACTGACTCAAAATACACGCCGTACGTCCTGAGACCGGGAAGGACTTCGAATGTCATCCGGTAGGCTGCAGCATATTCGAGATCATAAGCTTTTTCCATTGTGACGCGCAGGGGCTTTTTGCGGAGATCCGTATGATCCGTAAGCGGCCATCCCAGCATCTCCATGAGATCCGTTCTGTATCTTTCGCGGTCCGCTGCGCACTTTACGGGATCGATATATTTCTCCCTTATACCGTCATACTCGCGGCGCCTTTCCCCAAGGACCGCATACAGTCCGTCAAGGTAGTCCTGCCTGTACTTAACGGTGGCTTCGGTCATTTCCCGTTCGGTCTCGATAAACATTCCGGATCTCCTCTCTAGGTCAGTTTTTTCCACTCATATATGAGGTTCATCGCCTCTATCGGGGTCAGTGTGTTTATGTCTGTTGCTTTTATGGCATCTATGATCTGATTGGATGCTATGTCGTCAAAGCTCATGTTGAAGGACTCCGGTTCCCGGCGGACAGCCTTTGAGGGCGCCGCTATGGGTCGGTTTTCTTCCAGCTTTTCGAGTACCTGCTTTGCTTTTCTGGTCACTTCGTTCGGAACCCCCGCAAGCTGGGCGACTTCTATGCCGTAGCTGTCGTCAGTGGGCCCCGGTATTATTTTTCTGAGGAAGGTGATAGTGTCACCGCGTTTCTTTGCCGCGATGCTGCAGTTGAACACACCGTCGACCTCACCTTCCATCGATGTCAGTTCGTGATAGTGAGTGGCAAACATGGTCTTCGCGCCGATCTTCCTGCTTGCCGTATACTCCGCTACAGCGCGCGCGATGCTCATTCCGTCATAGGTGGAAGTGCCGCGGCCTATCTCGTCATAGATTATGAAGCTTCTTCTGGTGGCGTTCGACAGGATGTACGCGACTTCCTTCATCTCCAGCATGAATGTGGACTGGCCGGCGGAAAGGTCGTCAGACGCTCCCACACGGGTGAACAGCTTGTCCACGATGCCTATCCTTGCATAACTTGCGGGAACGAAAGAACCGATCTGGGCCATAAGTATGATTATGGCGGTCTGCCTCATGTATGTTGATTTTCCTGCCATGTTCGGCCCCGTGATCAGCATCAGCCTCCTGTTCCCGCAGTCAAGCTGCGCATCGTTGGGAACGAAATACGAGTCGGAGACGAACTTTTCCACTACGGGATGTCTTCCGTCTCTTATGTCGATCTGGTCAGAAACGTCCACGGAGGGGCAGACGTAGGAATTCTGCGCGGCGCATTCCCCCAGAGAGATGAAAACGTCGAGCAGGGCGAGGGCCTGGGCCGTGGTGCGTATGCGGGAGGACTGTTCGGAGACCGTATCACGGATACCGCAGAACACGTCATATTCCAGAGCCTTGATCTTGTCGTCCGCTCCGAGGATGGCGGCCTCCTTTTCCTTCAGTTCATCGGTGATGTATCTTTCCTTGTCGGAAAGTGTCTGCTTCCTTATGTATGTGTCGGGGATACGGTCCGCAGCAGAGCGGGGCACTTCGATATAGTACCCGAATACCCGGTTGTATCCGATCTTCAGCTTACTTATCCCGGTCTTGTCTCGCTCGGCGGCTTCGGTGTCCTTCAGCCAGTCCTTGCCGTTCGACATTATGTACCGGAGCTCGTCTATCTCAGGATTGTATCCTTTCTTGATTATTCCCCCGTCACGGATGGTGAATGGCGGATTCTCTTCTATCGCCTCGTCTATAAGGGCGCATATGTCGTCGAGGGGATCCAGTCCGGCTCTTATGTCCATAAGGGCCTTGCACGAACAGTCGCTGAGTATGGATCTGATCTTCGGGACCACGGACAGGGTCTGGTGAATGGCTCTCAGATCGCGTCCCCCGGCAGTTCCGTAGGTGACTTTGGTTATCAGCCTCTCAAGGTCCAGCACGGAGGAAAGAAGTTCCCTCAGATCTTCCCTCATGATGAAATTACCGCTCATCTCTCCGACGGCCTGCTGGCGTATGAGTATCTCGTTGATGCTGGTGAGAGGATGTTCGAGCCACTGACGCAGCAGACGCGCTCCCATGGATGTCCTGGTCTTGTCGAGCACCCAGAGAAGGGAACCTCTCTTTTCCTTTCCCACCATGGTCTCCGTGAGCTCGAGATTCCTCCTGGACGATACGTCTATCTCAAGGAACTGGGATGACTCGTATACGGAAAGATCCTTAAGATACGAGATGTCTTTCATCTGTGTGTCTTTTATGTATTTGAGCGCGGCGCCGGTGGCGGTAAGGGCCGTTCTGGGCCTGCCTGCCGTTGCCGTCTCGCCGAACTGTGACACCGCCCTGTCGAAGGCTTCGGGCCCGAAAAAGGCAACCGAGCCCTCTGAGAAGGAGGCACCCAGCTTTGTGCGGCAGTATTCCGACACTCTGGGCAGTTTCTTCGACGTGAAATTCACTATGACTTCCTTGGGCGAATACGTGGACAGCTCGTTGATCACAGCTTCTTCCAGATCCGCACCGCTGACCGATGTGGATGCCACGTAGGCGGTGGAGATATCCGCAAAGCAGAGGCCCGCGGAAGAGCCGTCAAGGAATATCGTGGCAAGATAGTTGTTCGATTCCTCTTTGAGAAGGTCGGTCTCGATGAGGGTGCCTGGAGTGATTATCCGGACGACCTCGCGTTTTACCAGATCCTTCGCGAGCTTGGGGTCTTCCACCTGCTCGCATATCGCCACCTTGTATCCCTTCTCGATCAGCGTTCCGATATACGGTTCGCATGAGTGGTAGGGAACGCCGCACATGGGCGCGCGCTCGTCTTCACCGCAGTCCCGCCCGGTAAGGGTGAGACCGAGCTCCGCGGAGGCGGTCTTCGCGTCATCGAAGAACATCTCGTAGAAGTCGCCGAGCCGGTAGAACAGGATGAAGTCCTTGTATTGGTTTTTAACTTCAAAATACTGAAGCATCATAGGTGTCATGTCAGGCACCTCCCTTTGAGCGAATGGATTGGCTATTCAGCGTGGCTGCAGCCGCTGTGGCAGGAAGAACAGTCATGGGAGCACGGGCGGGATCCGGTGATCTGATACTGGAGTTCCGCTCCTATCTCGCTGAACAGACTGTCAAAAGCTTCCTTCTTCCTCATATAGCCGGTATATACCGGGTGTTCCGTGATCTCGATATAGAGACGGGACACAAGTTCCTGAGCCTTTTCCTTCCTCTCGTTATCCGGGTTCTGGCTCGAGTATTCCTCCTGAAGGATATCCTGCTGGTCGTTGTACATGGCGATGAGACTGTTGAGCTCCTCGCTTCTTTCATATTCTTCCAACGCGTCCATGAGCTCGGCATGCCTGGGGTCATTTTTGACCGTGTCCGCCAGGAGCCCGATGTATTTTGTCATTTCTTCGGTTAAGATCGCCATATTTTCCTCCGCGGTGTCATTCCGCAAGTTCGCCTTCGAAACTGAAGGTCGATGTCTTTTTTATTCTCACATTTACGAATTGTCCTATCACTCCGTGATCCGCCCTGAAGTGGACGGGCCTCACCGGGTCACCCTTGCCTGTCAGCATGTCAGGATCGTTCTTGCTGATGCCGTCCGCCAGCACCCTTATGGTCCTTCCTTCGAAGCGGCTGTTCCTCCTGTCCGAGATCTCCGCTTCGAGCGCCAGGAGCCTGGACATCCGTTCGGATGATATTTCTCTCGGGATCTGTCCTTCCATCCTTGCGGCAGGCGTGCCGTTCCGCGGTGAGTATATGAATGAGAAGACCATGTCGTATTCGGCTTCCTTCATTATTTTCAGAGTGTCTCCGAAGTCTTCTTCGGTCTCTCCGGGAAACCCCACTATTATATCCGAAGTTATCGACACGTCGGGAACGGTCCTCTTCAGTTTATCGATCCTGTTGAGATAGCTCTCGTACGTGTATTTCCGGTTCATCGCCTTAAGGATCCTGTCTGATCCGGACTGTACGGGAAGATGGAAATGCTTCACTATCTTTTCCTCTTCCGCCATGGCCTCTATCAGCCTGTCTGACGCGTCCTTCGGGTGGCTGGTCATGAACCTGAGCCTGAAATCCCCTTCCAGCCTGCAGATCCTGTGCATGAGTTCCGCAATGTCCGCATCTCCTCCGTCATAGGAATTCACGTTCTGACCGAGAAGGGTGATGTCCCTGGCTCCGTTCGCGATCAGCTGCCTTGCCTCCTCAATGACAGATTCCGCGGGCCTGCTCCTCTCGCGCCCCCTGACATAAGGGACGATGCAGTAGGAGCAGAAGTTGTTGCATCCGTACATTATGGACAGCCATGCGGAGTGGGGGGACTCTGGAAGGGAAGGCAGACCTTCGTTCAGGTTCCACTCGTCGCTGAGTATGAAGCTCCTCTTTCCCCCGGAAAGGGCGTTGTAAACCAGTTTCGGGACGTACTGCATCGCTCCGGTGTCGAAAGTGAACGAGACGTAGGGGTAACTGTTCTTGAGTTTGCTCACCCTGAACTCCTGCGTCACCATGCATCCGCCCACGCCGATCACCACAGACGGGTCAGCATCCTTTATGTGCTTGTACTGGCCGATTATCGAAAGGGCCTTCTTCTCGGCGTGTTCCCGTATCGCACAGGTGTTCACCAGTATCAGGTCTGCATCCGAGGGCTTTTCAGCCCTGCTGTATCCCATGAGCACGCAGAGGCCGGCGAGCTTTTCGCTGTCAGCCTCGTTCTGCTGGCATCCGAAGGTCTGGATATAGAACTTCGGTGCCAGGTCCCCGGTCCTTCCGGCGGCCCTGTGCAGCGCGGCGACAGATTCGGTATATTCGAGAAGCGGGGCTGTTGACTCGTCGCTTTTTACGGAAATAAGGTTGTTCTGCATCTGATGCTCCTGCGGCCGCTTATTCGGCCTGGCTCCCTGAAAGCTTGTAGTTATGGTTTGAGAGTTCGAAAACGCTGCCGTCGATCTTGTCCGTGGTGACGACCCTGCCGTCAGAAGTGACAAGAACGGCTTCAAAATCTATGACGTGGGATCTGTAGAATTCCATGGCTTTTTCCTCGCCCATCACGAACAGGGCGGTGGAGAGAGCATCTGCCGCCGGACCGTTAGATGCGAGGACCGCAACGCTTCTGAGACCGCTGTCCGCGGGGGAACCGGTCGCCGGGTCGATTATATGATGGTACCTGACCCCGTCTTCTTCAAAATACCTTTCGTAGTCGCCGGAAACGGAAACGAATCCCGTCGTGATCTGGAAATATCCCATGATGCCGTCTGCTGAATCGGGATCACGGAGACCTATCCTGTAACCTTTGCCGTCAGGCTTTTCGCCGTATATGCCGATGTTGCCGCCAAGGGAGATGACCGCATATGAAACGTCCGTCGTGCTGAGATATTCCAGTACGGCCTGGGTGGCGTATCCCTTGCCGATGGCGCCCAGATCCACTTTCGCGATCTTGTCGGTCTTCTGTATGGTCTTTTCCCCGATCCTGAACTTGTCGGTCCCGGTGTGTGTCATGGCGTAGGAAATATCCTTGGCTGACGGCCTGGGACCTCCTCCGGACACGTTCCAGAGATCGGTCAGGGCGCCCAGTGTATAGTCGAAGGCTCCGCCCGTCAGTTTCGCTATCCTGTCGGAGGTGTTCAGTACTGAAAGGAGCGTATCGCTTGCACCGACCATGACGTTCACGTCGGAATTCAGCGACGCGACTTCTCCTTTTTCACTGTGTGATGAAATGGAGTACTCTATGGAAGCGAGGATTCCGGCGCACTTGTCAGCCACCTCTTTGAGGTAACTGTCGGAAAGCTTTCCGTCTTTTCCTTCCTCGGAAAGACGGAAGGTAACATAGGTGTCCATGGCGAAATAGTTGAAGTCCCTGTAATTCGCTGAGGGAGTGAAGACTCCCGCCAGGGAAAGGACAAGCAGTACCGCAGCCAGCGCGAACGCGCATACCGTGATGATTTTCATGATTTTTCCGCTGCTCATAGGTTTTCCTTTCGTAAAGAGGTATAGCTGTCGTGGTTTCTGTATATGACCTGTTTATAAAGCAGATTGAGTATGAGACCGGTCAGTGATCCGAAGACCAGGGACGATACGGCAAGCACCGGGAAGTACGATGCGGCCGGGTTTCCCAGCATGATCACGCATGCCAGCACCTGTCCGGTGTTGTGGGCCAGCGCGCAGAGGACCGAAATGCCGATAAAGCTGAAACGGTGAGCTATGTGCCTGATCCGCAGTATGCTCATGACCGCGAGGGAGAGTACAGTTCCGGAAAGCGAGAACACCAGGGACACCGGATTGCCGAAGAGAAGGAAGATTATAACGCATCTGGCAAGGGATATGATCCCTGCGTCAAGGGGAGAATATCTGAAGCAGGCTGCGCAGATCGCGATATTGGCAAGCCCGGGCCTGAACCCCGGAATCGGTATAGCTGATATCGGGACCAGGGCTTCCACAGCCGACAGCACCAGCGCCGCGGCGAGGAATACGGCATCGTACACCAGCCTGACAGTGGCTCTATCCTGCGACAAGGTCTTCACCCGGCTCACCTCCCGTCACTTCGATGACTATCTTTGCGGGGACACATATGATGGACTGGCCTGCCCTGGATATCTTTCCTGTCCTTACGCATACCCTGTCGGGGCAGTCTGCTTCCGTTACGGTGACCTCGCCGTTCCTGATCTCAACGAAAAGAGTATATCCGTTGGAAATCAGGGTGAGGCTTCTGTCTGTCTCAAGACTGTAGACAGTCTGCTGGCCGTCTGCGGTTATCCTGCATATCTTTCCGGATCTTCCGGTGAACATTATCAGGAGAGATGCCGCGAGCACGACCGCAACGGCGATCATGACTATGAGATCGCCCCGGGAAAACCGGTTTTTCGGCCTGGAATCGGCAGTTTTTTCCATCATTTATCTCCTGTGTTGTTCGCACAATAACTCATATTATTATATCATGCAAAGAACCCGGCAGTCAACCGAAAAACCGGCCGGTACAGGAAAAATCCTTCCAATTAGAGTATATATATCTGTCAGCATACCGGGGCAGGCGAGAACACCGTTTTCATGTTTTTTCAAGTGCCTATTGAGTATGAAAAATTTTTGTGATAGAATCCTATTGTAGAACTCCAGAATGGAAATACATCGAACGGAGGCAAATTTATGAACAATAATCCCAGAAGAAAGAAAATAACCGGACAGGCCAAGCCCGTAGAGAAAAAGGGCGAAGGCCTCAATACCGGACCGGTAGGAAAATCTGACGCCTATGCTGAGAGAAAAGAACAGCAGGCACAGAGGGAAAATGCCCAGAGACCTCAGCAGGAATTCAAGAGCCAGGGCACTCCTCTCCAGAGCACCCAGAACACTCAGGGTGAAGGCGGCAACGTAAAGAGGGGTATCGGCAAGAGCCCGATCATCATAATCATCATAGTGATCGCGGCAGTGTTCCTCATTTCCAGGTTCGGATGCGGAAACGGTTGTTCCCTCGGCAATATCCTTAATGTTGACCTGAGCGGCCTTACGGATACCGATACACCGGTCGATACGACACCGATAAACAACACGGTGGACACCAGCAGTCAGGTCACAGACGTCGGTTCTCTCCTTTCCGGACTGTTCGGCGGTTACTCGAGCGCCATCGGAAACACCTCCTCCGTTTCGACGGGGGGATGGGTCACGTCGGCCAACACCGGCAAGCTGAACACTTCAGTTGCCCCTGCGGCCAGAGACAAGTATACGAAGATCTACAATAACAGGAACGACCGCGTGACCATCATGGTTTACATGTGCGGCACGGACCTTGAGTCCCAGAGCGGAATGGCGACAGCCGACCTTTCCGAAATGGCTTCCGCTACGCTTTCCGACAACATCGATATCATTGTATATACAGGCGGATGCAAGCAGTGGAAAAACAACGTGGTGTCTAACCAGTACAACCAGATCTTCAGGATCGAGGGGAATGGAAAGCTCCGCACGCTCGTTGACAACGACGGGTCAGAGTCGATGACCAAGGGAACCACCCTCACACGGTTCATAAACTACTGTACCCAGAATTATCCGTCGAACCGCAATATCCTCATTTTCTGGGACCACGGCGGCGGATCCATATCAGGGTACGGATATGACGAGAAGTATAAATCCTCGGGTTCCATGAGCCTTGCTGCCATCAACACAGCCCTCAAGAACGCCAACACGAAATTCGATTTCATCGGATTCGACGCATGCCTCATGGCAACTCTTGAAAACGGCCTGATGCTCGAGAAATATGCGGACTACATGATCGCTTCCGAAGAGACCGAGCCCGGCGTGGGCTGGTATTACACCAACTGGCTGACATCTCTTGCAGCAAACCCTTCCATGTCCACGCTTGAGATAGGCAAGAACATCGCGGATGATTTCGTTACCGTATGCAACCAGCAGTGCAGAGGCCAGGATACAACCCTTTCAGTCGTTGACCTGGCGGAACTCGGAGCCACGGTCCCCTCAAAATTCAGCGCTTTCGCAAAAGACACCGCGTCCATGATCAAGAACAACAAGTACAAGACGGTGTCCGATGCCCGCGCGAACACGAGAGAATTCGCTGCGGACACGAAAATCGACCAGATAGACCTCGTTCACATGGCATATAATCTCAACACCGAGGAGTCCAAGGCTCTCGCCTCCACTCTGCTGAACGCGGTCAAGTACAACAGGACTTCATCTTCGATAACGAACGCTTACGGACTAGCAATATACTTCCCGTACAAAAAGACATCCAACGTGAACACTGCTGTCAAGGCATATGAAAGCCTCGGCATGGACAGCGACTACACCCAGTGCCTGAAATCATTCGCCAGTGTCGAAGTTTCCGGACAGGCAGTCGCAGGCGGAACATCCTCGCCCATAAGCTCGCTCCTGGGCAGCTATAGCGGTCAGTCCACAGCATCTTCAGGCGATGTCTCAGATCTGCTCGGGTCGTTGCTCGGCGGTGACTTCTCCGGACTGTTCGGACTGAGTTCCGGCAACACGTCATCCTTCTTCGGAAAGGGTATAGACTTGACTTCAATGACGTCTTATCTCACGGACAACCAGCTGGACGCCTCCAAGCTCGTATGGACGAAGTCCGGCGGCCAGTATGTCATGAGACTGACGGAACAGCAGTGGAGAATGGTGCATGACGTGCAGCTCAACGTATTCTATGACGACGGCGAGGGCTTCATCGACTTCGGTCTTGACAATACATATACATTCACGAACGACGGCGCACTTGTTGCCGAATATGACGGAACATGGCTCGCCATCGACAACCAGGTGGTTCCGTATTACTTCGTCTCCCAGTCTGTTGACGGCAACGCCTGGTCCGTGACCGGAAGGATCCCTGTCCTTCTTAACGGCGAGAGAGCGGAACTTATAATCGTATTCGATAACGAGACTCCTGACGGATACATCGCCGGCGCCCGCACAGTTTACCAGGATGAGGACATCCAGGTCCTTGCAAAGAACCAGCCTGAGCTTCTGGAAGGCGACAGGATAGAGTTCATATGCGACTACTACTCATATGACGGTGAATATCAAAATTCGTATATCCTGGGAGATCCGATCACATACACCGGCGACAACGAAATCTCCTATGTATACGTCGACGCTGACAGCTGCACTGCGACATATCTGATCAACGATATTTACAATGCAGAGTTCTGGACCGAGGCTTTCCCAAAATAAGGGATAACGTTATCCAAAGATGACAAAAGGGGTGCGCGATGCACCCCTTTTGTGATGGAAAAGAAAAAATGCGGAAGACGGGACTTGAACCCGTACGGTTGCCCACACGCCCCTCAAACGTGCGCGTCTGCCTGTTCCGCCACTTCCGCATGTGACAGCATATCTGCCGTCGACAGCGGTTATTATATCACCTGAAAAAATCTTTGTCAAGACGAAAAATATATTTCAGCGAAACATTTTCCTTGCGGGAAGAAACAGAAAGAATGCAACAATGCCCGGCATGAATCGTCACGCCGGGCATTTCCCGTTATTTCTTTTTGAGCACAAGCTTCGGCTGTTCGCCGTTCAGGACGCAGTCCTTCGTGATGATGACTTTCTCCACGTCCTTGTGTGACGGGATGTCAAACATGATCGAAGTCATGGTCTCCTCCAGAATCGATCTCAGTCCGCGGGCCCCGGTGTTTCTCTCGATGGCCCTGTCAGCGACAGCTTCAAGCGCGTCAGGGTCGAATTCCAGTTCGACTCCGTCCATTTCGAAGAGCTTGCGGTACTGTTTCACCAGGGAGTTCTTTGGCTCCGAAAGGATCCTTATGAGGGCTTCTCTGTCCAGATTCTCCAGCCCTACTATCACCGGCAGCCTGCCCACGAGCTCGGGGATCAGACCGTATTTCACGATGTCATGTGCTGTGACGTCAGCGAAGATCGCATCCTTGAGCTTTTCGGCTTTGTTCTTTATTTTACTGCTGAAGCCGATTCCCGACTGCCCCTTGCGCTGCTCGATTATCTGGTCCAGATTGTCAAAAGCGCCGCCGCATATGAACAGTATGTTCTCGGTGTTGATCTGGATGAATTCCTGGTTGGGATGCTTTCTCCCTCCCTGAGGCGGGACGTTGGATATGGTTCCCTCCAGAATCTTCAGCAGAGCCTGCTGGACACCTTCTCCGGATACGTCCCTCGTGATTGACCTGTTCTCGCTTCTGCGCGAGATCTTGTCTATCTCGTCGATGTATATGATTCCGGTCTCCGCGAGGCCCACGTCGTAATCAGCCGCCTGGATAAGTCTCAGGAGTATGTTCTCAACGTCTTCTCCCACGTAGCCTGCTTCCGTCAGCGTCGTCGCGTCCGCGATGGCGAACGGCACCTTGAGAGTCCTTGCGAGGGTCTGGGCAAGGAATGTCTTTCCCACGCCGGTGGGACCGATGAGAAGGACATTGCTCTTCTGCAGATCGAC
>JAEEGL010455458.1_pt1 | contig 88978 bp, 69 predicted proteins | sample 9134231 | NCBI WGS metagenome assembly JAEEGL01 (sample SAMN16246548, study PRJNA631951) | gut metagenome | biome: gut microbiome; feature: rumen; material: fiber-attached | host: Bos | place: Iran: Karaj | collected 2018-10 | reverse complement strand
CCGACCACGCTTCCGACTTCATGGAAATCGGTGGTGTCGATCCTGTAGGCGTAACCGCGTGTCTTAAAGCTCACGGGATACGTGCCCGGAGTAAGGTTTTCGGGGTCGAAGTCGTATTCGACGTCCGTTATCTCGACGGGGATGTCGTTCTCGATGTCCCACGCCTGTGCGTTCGCCCAGGTCTTTAAGTCTGTGTCGAGAGCTATCGATTCCTGGATCTCGTCCACGTTCTTGATAAAGTTAACGGCGTAGATCTCCTCCTTGAAGACATCGCTTCGAACCTTGTTTACATCCTTTGAAACCGTGACATTTACTGTAACTGCGGTGCCTGCGGCGGTACCGAAGGTTATCTGGTAAACGCCCGGTTCCCCGCTTATCCCGTTCTCAACACGGGTAATGGACAGACGCTCGTCGGTCTGCGGATCCCATGCCTGCGCGTCCGCACGGGCGATGAGGAAGTTGTCGTCGAGGGAATCAAGGTCCTCGACATCGATTATGAAGTCGTTCGCGGACATCATCTCGCCCGCTGCCTCGTTCACAACAGGCTTGTTATCTGTAACTTCAAGCTTAACCGTGATCTCCGAGCCAACGCGGGTCTCGACAACCGTTTCGTAGTGCACGCCCTTGAAGAGCACAGATTTGACCGTACCCTTGAGCTGGCCCTGTCCGGGGCTGACAATATCAATATCCTCAGGCCTGATGACAACGTCAACGGGCTCGTTCTGGTGGAAACCGAAGTCCACGCATTCGAAGACGCGGTCCTCGAAGCGCACACGGTAATCCTCGAGCATCGTGCCGTCCACGATGTTGCTCTCGCCGATGAAGTTCGCAACGTAGCGGTTCGCGGGCTCGTTGTAGATGTCCGTGGGGCTGCCGATCTGCTGGATGGCGCCGCTCTTCATGACCACGATCTTGTCTGACATGGTCAGTGCTTCTTCCTGGTCATGTGTTACGAAAATGAAGGTGATGCCCACCTCCTGCTGGATCTTCTTGAGCTCGTGCTGCATCTCCTTGCGAAGCTTTGCGTCAAGGGCGGAAAGCGGCTCGTCGAGCAGGAGCACGCCGGGCTCGTTTACAAGCGCACGGGCGATGGCAACACGCTGCTGCTGGCCGCCGGACATCTCCGTGACGTTGCGCTTCGAATACTCCTCAAGACCCACAAGCTTGAGCATACGCATGACCTTCTGGGCTATGATATCCTTGGGCTCCTTCTTGATCTTAAGACCGAAGGCCACATTGTCGTAAACATTCATATGGGGGAAAAGCGCATAACGCTGGAAAACAGTGTTCAGATTGCGCTTGTAGGCGGGAAGGTCCGTGATGTCCTCGCCGTCAAAGATGACGCGGCCGCTCGTAGGCTCGAGGAACCCGCCGAGGATCCTCAAAAGCGTGGTCTTTCCGCAGCCCGACGGGCCAAGCAAGGTTACGAACTCGTTCTCATATATATCAAGATCGATGCCCTTGAGCACGATCTGCTTGTCGAATTCCTTGACGATATTCTTAAACTGTATCAATTTTCGCCTGTTTTCTTCCATTTTTTCCTCCATTAATCCCAAATATATCTTGCGGGCTGCCACCTGCGCGGGTGCACGGTGTCTGCTCGCATACACAGCCTGCGCGAGTGCACCATATCATCTCGCGTATACAGTCCATGCGGGGGGCGTTGTGTCATCTCCCGTACACAGTCCATGCGTGTGCGCCATGTCATCCCGCATACGCAGCCAGCATGGTACACCGTATCATCTCGCATACACAGTCCATGCGTGTGCGCCATGTCATCTCGCGTATACAGCCCATGCGAGTGCACCATGTCACCCCGCATACCCCGCCTGCACATGTGCACCGTGCCGGTTCGCGACACAGCATTCGCCCATCGCATAAAACAGGGGCGGATTTCTCCGCCCCGTAACGGTTTTTATCGTACCGTGAACAAGCATTATTTCCGGATCATTTTGTTCCGTAGATCCTGTCGCCGGCATCTCCGAGACCGGGAAGGATATAGCCGTTCTCATTCAGTTTCTCATCAAGCGCACCGATGTAGATGTCGATGTCCGGATGCTCCTTCTTAAGGCGCTCAACGCCCTCGGGTGCGGCGATAAGGCAAAGGAAGCGGAGCTTCGTGATGCCGCGCTTTTTAAGGAGCGTGATGGCCGCGCATGCGGAACCGCCTGTTGCAAGCATCGGATCCACTACAAAGATCTGACGTTCCGAAGCATCCTTCGGGAGCTTGCAGAAGTACTCGACGGGCTCGAGCGTGGTCTCATCGCGGTAGAGGCCGATAAAGCCTACCTTTGCGTTTGGTGTAAGGCCAAGGATGCCGTCTGCCATCTGCATTCCGGCACGTAAGATAGGAACTACGCAAAGCTTCTTGCCCGCTATTTCCTTGACTGTCGTAGTCGTAAGCGGAGTCTCAACGACCTTGTCGGCAAGAGGCAGGTTACGGCTTGCCTCGTAGTAGATAAGGCCGGCAACTTCTGAAACAAGTGCCCTGAATTCCTTGGTTGAAGTGGTCTTTTTTCTCATGATACCGATCTTGTGCTGGATCAGCGGGTGGTCCATAACAACAACTTTTGACATGATTATCCCTCTTTTCTTCTGAACATTTCAGTGTTCATCTTCAATTCTCAAATATAGCAAAAAGGGGGCTGTGTGTCAATAGAAACAAAAATGAGTCAGCGGGGTCGTTTCCCGGTGACTCACAAGTGGCATCCCCGGCCATCGAAAAATGAGTCAGGGAGAAACGACCCCGGTGACTCCCCGCCGGCTCATTAAAAAAACGCCGGATCCGGCGTTTAAAAGAGGAGAGCCCGGTAGAGGGGGAGGAACTACCGGGCCTATTTATGAAAAAAATTATCTTGTAAGCAATATTGGATTTTCGTGTTTCATTTTATGGCTTCATTATATTGTTCACATGTTGAAAACTCATGTCGAAATTTTAAACAATTTGTTAACATTGAAATTTTTTTCATGAAATTGATCATTACCCTCTTTATGCCTCACTGATCCTCCCCTTTTTTCGTGATCTTAAAGGAATATGTGCCCGTTTCGTACTGCGTGTACGGTTTTTCGCCCGACGATCCCGTAAGTTCGCGGTAATTATCAAGTGTGACCGCCTCAGTTCGCGGATCATCAAAAGCAAAGGCATGCTGTGTAAGGACCACCTCGTCATCGGTGAACTCGTAATTGTTGATAACGATCCAGTAAACGCCTATCCTTTTCCCGTTGTCATCATATTCATAGGGCTGCCAGATGCCGATATCCTCTGCCCTGTTTCCGTGGAAACGTATCGCACTCGGTGAGCAGCGCTTCAGTTTGTATCCCTCAAGACCATCATCATCCTTGTGCGTTTCGATCTCAAAATATGCGTAAATACCATCAACACTTGCTCTCAGATAATATACATCATTATCCTTTGCTTCACAGATAAAGTTCTTTTCTTTCCAGAAAAGAAGCGCTTCCGGAGAAACTTCTATCTCATTTTCCGTATAAGGCTTGCTGAAATAAACGTATTCGTAACTCCCTTCCCAGTCAGACATCACATAGTAATGTTTCCCAAGATATCCTCCGAAAGTCATAAACCTGTCGTATCTGCTGATGTTGATATTAAAACCGTTGGTATCGTCCGCAGGGTCAAACGTCACGTATAGACAATTTCCCTTATACGTGTAGACTTTTACATCATATGAAGCTTTGTTCCTGTTCTTTGCGTCACAGGCCGCCTTTGCATCGTCTTCTGTCTCAAAGATGTATTTGTCGACCTCCCGGACCATAACTCCGTTTACATTGAAGGCATAAAGCCTCGCACTGTCTTTGTACCCAAACTGCCTGTCAGGATCGTCCGTATAGTACGTTTTAGCGTTCGGCGTGTGATAATACCAGATCAGATAATCATCCGTGGCAGGTGTGAAGAATTCGGCATCTCCCGCATCCTTCTTTCCCTCGATCGCTCCGAACTGATCCTTGTCTTCATAGTCATCAGGGGCAGTATGCCATCCATGCCAGGGTTCTGCGCTTACGTAAACAGAGTATATGAGCGAACGGTCCTTGGTCATGAGGTTGTAAGAAATATCGATACTCTTGTAAGATCTGCCGCCGTCGTCTTTTCCCGATCCCGAATACCTTATGGAAATATCCTCATTATACATCTCGGGATAAAGTTCATTACAGAGTTCGGCACTTCCCGATATATATCCGTCAGTCTTTTCGAAGTCCCTCTCCTCGAGATAAAGATCAAAAGTGTAACCGCCCGAAATGCCTTCGACATGGATAAGTCCCCCGGAAAGCACTTCTGCCTTCATGTAAACACCCTTTCCCGTGTTGTAATCGGATCCCATCCATTCCCCATTCCATTCGGAATGTGCTGCTTTCTCCGATTTGTAAGACGAATAGATGCCTTCCTTCAGGGATGCGTAGCCTTCCTCATCAAGAGTCTTAAACACATCCGCGGTCTTGCCTGTCGCGTACAGCTGTCCGCTTTGGTCAGTAAGTCTGTATTCCTCTTTGAACGGGGGGATCTCGTTCCAAAGGCCGGGTTTGGAAAGCTCCATGTATGCGGATCCGTCGTAGCTGATGAAGGTAGTCCCCTGAAAGCCGCCAAGATCCATGATTGGAGCTTGGCTGTAGGAATGTTCGCTTTCCTTCTTTACTACACTGACAGCACCGTAAGTGCCTATCTGGACAATGACTTCGTTTTCAATATCGGGCATTGCGTCCGGTGTCGCTATATCAAGGAGCAGTGCCACGTCATTGGTGTTTTTCACAATCTCCTTGCCTGTTGCAAGGACAGCGATCTTGTCGTCACCGATCCTGTATATGTTCACTTTGACATTTCCAACCGGAACATCATTTCCACCGGGATCGTTATGGCCCGGATCATCCTGTCCGCCGGGATCGCTGCCGTGTCCCGGATCGTCATTGTTCCCGGGATCGTTATGGCCCCATTGAAACGGGTCGTCCTGGTTTCCGGGATTAAACGGGTCATCACCGGGTTCCGTCGGGTTTGCGGAGGAAGTCGGCTTTTTCTTGCCGCCGTTATCATCATCTGGCCTGTTACCACAGGCAGCAAGCCCGGCAAGAAGGCACAGACACAGGCACAGAGCCAGCAGCTGCTTCAAAGTTTTCTTTTTCATGTGTTTTCCTTTCTGCTTCGTTAATACTCGATGCCCGATCGCTCAGTCCCTGACGTACAAACAAGCTTAAGCCAAGGCATCCGCCCATGGCGGGCAAACAACAAAAACGAGGCGATATGCCTACCGCCTCGTTTGATTATACTACCTGCAGAAAAAAGAAGAAGGTACAGGATTACGATATATATGCCGGATATTATGATTTTGCTCATTTGATCCTGTTAACCGGCATGTTGTTGTAAAGGTCTTTAAGCTCCTGATCCGTAAACTTGGACCAGTCGATCTTCTTGAAATCCAGAACGGACAGGTCCGCCTTGGACAGATCAAGCTTTGAAAGATCGAGTTTTGAAGCATCTATCTTGGAAATGTCCAGTTTAGAAGCATCGATCTTGGAGATGTCCAGTTTAGAAGCATCGATCTTCGAGATATCGATCTTGTCGATATAGTCGTTCATATCAACTTCTGCCAGGATCGCGTCAAGATCCACTGCGTCAAGCAGCTCCTTCGTATCCACATCCTTAAGGAGCTCGTTCAAGTCTATCTGCGCCAGCAGTTCCTTGGTGTCGACCTCCTTTAACAGTTCGTTAAGGTCGATCTCTGCAAGAAGATCGTTCATGTCAACATCTTTAAGGATTTCCTTCCAGTCGACATCCTTCATGACATCGCCAAGGTTAAGCTTGCTGATGAGTTCGGAAAGATCCACATCCTTAAGGATGCCCTCAAGGTCTATCTTCTCGGCAAGACGCTCTACGTCTACCTTCTTCATGACCGCGTCCACATCCTCGTTCATGATGTCAGCCACCAGATCCGTTGTTTTCCCGTAATCGCCGAGATACTCATGGAGATATCCGTCGTATTTCTTTATCTCGCCAATGATGAAATAGGTGGCAACACCAAAGACTATGAGCCCGACAACGCTCCAGGTAAGGCAGGCGCCCGCAAGGTTGCGTTTAGATTTGTTCTTCCCGTTTGCGAGCATCATGACGATGCTCACGATAAGCCCTACCACCGGCAGCAGGAAAAACAGGATCATTGCTACCGCAAATCCGTAGGAAAGCTGCGGTTTGGTGTCTTGTACATTGATGTTTTCGTTATCCATGGTGATCTCCCTTCGCTATGTTACTTCACTATGTCCTTGAACTTTCCGTCGCTGTGCCCCGGCGTGTTCCGGGCTGTGTTCGGGTTGTACCCGCTGTCGCTGTGCCCCGGGCGTGTTGCAGGCTGTGCGGCCGGCGCCGCAGTGCCCGGCGTGTTCCGGGGCTGTGCCGGCCGCGCCGCCCTCACATTTTCTCAAATACCGGCATGTACTCGAGCGGAGCCGCAACAGTCACTGTCTGCCCGCCTTCATATTCCGTACCGTCGGATGTCAGCTTCCACTTGCCGCAAGGCAGGTAAACACTGCGTTCGCGCTGTCCGAGCGCAAATATGGGCGCAACAAGGTATTTTTCGCCGAACATGTACTGATCCTCAAGCTCCCAGCACTTTTCGTCATCCGGGAATTCGTAGAACATCGTGCGGATAAGCGGCGAACCGTTTTCGGAAGCCTCGTCGAACAGCTGCTTTATGTAATCGTGCATGGAAATGCGGATGTCGTAGTAATGGCGCATTATCTTGTAATTATCCTCGCCGTAGCTCCAGAGCTCGTTGGGCTGGCCTGTGTGCAGGTAGCCGCCGCCCCAGTCCCTGTCGTCAAGCGCCGGAATGTTGTACGGGCCGCGGTCTCCGTGCATGCGGAGTATCGCGGAATACACGGCGAACTGGTACCAGCGGATCAGGAGTTCGCGGAACGCGGGATCGTTCACATCATCAGTCATGAAGCCGCCGATGTCGGTTGTCCACCATGAAATGCCCGCAAGGCCCATGTTAAGCCCGGCGGAAAGCTGGTCGCGGAAGCTCTCGAAGGTGCTCCTGATATCGCCCGACCATACCACATTGCCGTATTTCTGGCTTCCGGCCCATGCGCAGCGAAGGAGGTTCACAACAGGGCCGTTGTCCTTCATCTTGTCAAAGAACACACGGCTGTACATCTGCGGATACATATTGCTCACCTGCAGAGCCGGACCGGCCTGGTATCTGTAGTGGTCGAAATCATAAACGCCGTAGTCCGGCTCGGAATTGTCAAGCCAGAAGGCATCTATGCCAAGATCATAATAATTGCGCTTGCATACTTCCCAGACATACTCGCGTGCTTCGGGGTTGAACGGGTCGATCTCCACGCAGTCGCCCTGGTAATCGTAGGTCTGTGCTGCGCCGCGCTCCGTGCGGATAAGGAGGCCCTTTTCCATCATCGGATAGAAATTCTCGCTCCTGCGGTCAACCGACGGCCATACCGAAACGATGACCTTGATGCCCATCGAATGCAGCTCGTCGACCATAGCCTTCGGATCCGGCCAGTAGGTCTTGTCGAACTTCCAGTCGCCCTGCACGGTCCAGTGGAAGAAGTCGATGACGATCTGGTCTATCTTGATGCCCTCTTTCTCGTAGGCATGCGCCACTTCAAGCACTTCCTGCTGTGTGCGGTAGCGGAGTTTGCACTGCCACAGGCCCATGCGGTCCTCGGGGAATTTCGGGGCGCGGCCCGTAACGGCTGTATATTTGCAAAGGATGTCTTTGGGGCCGTCGCCCGCAACGATCCAGTAATCCATGTCTTTAACGGATCTTGAGATCCATTCCGTGTAGTTCTGTCCGAAGGTCACGCTCCCGACAGCCGGATTGTTCCAGAGGAGGCCATAACCGAGCGACGATACCATGAACGGCACCGTGATCTGGGAGTTGCGCTGCGCAAGCTCGAGGATGCTACCCTTAAGGTTCATGTAGGGCTGCTGGTACTGGCCCATTCCGTAGATCTTTTCGCCGTCGTTGCTCTCGAATTTCAGGGAAAGCGAGTAGTCGCTCCCGCCGATTATGCCCTTCCATTCACGGTTCACGATCTTTAGGCAGCTGCTGCTCTTGGAGATCGTTCCGCCGTAGCTCCTGTAGTACTCGCGGAGGATCTTGTTTCCGTCCTTAAAGAAGGTGATGACACCCGCATGGTTGACTTCGGCGCTGATACGGCCGTTTGTGATCTTTGCCGCAGGCTCGGTATGTGAAGTCCCGTCCCAGTGCGTGATGACCTTGTCAAACACTTCAACTTCGGGTTCTGTTTTCCCGCATTCTTCGGTAAGAGCCCACTGATTGCCGGTAAAACCGGTATTCATGGTTGCGCGGACACGAAGCGCATCGGGCCCGTATGCCTCGATCTTAAGCGTTTCGCCCTGTCTCCTTGCGACAAGCGCGCCCTTTTCTTTGATAAACTCCATCTGGATCCTTTCTCACCGGGTAGACGTTTTGCAGTGCCCTGCCCCGGCCTGCAGGACTTTTCCGCCGTAAACACCGGATTATCAGGGAAAAGCCGCAATCGGCACTACAATGAAGATTTTACCATAGCACAGGTGTAAAGTAAAGGCAAACAAGCGCAAAAAAACTCTTGCCAAAAGACATTTCGGATATTATGATTATCACAAAAAACGGGGCCGCAAAAACTGGCGAAGGAAACAGCGGACGGCGCCGGGAAACCGGCATAACAACATAAACGTGAGGGAAAAATGCAGAGAATAATCGCAAAGACCATAAATACAAACGTTCTGGTGGTTGACGACAACGACGTCAACCTCATGATCGCAAAATCTACGCTTGAAAGCTACGGGATCAACGTTTCCGTGGCGGGGAGCGGGGCCGCAGCGATCGACAAGCTTTCATCGGACGATTTCTTCGCGGATCTTGTGATCCTTGACTGCATCATGCCCGAAATGGACGGGCACGAGACGGCAAGGCGCATCCGCGCGTTCAAAGGCACGGGACTGCCCATCGTCGCATATACCGCCAACGATCCGGAATCTGTCCTTGCGGAGTTTAAGGATGTGGCTGTGTCCGACGTTCTCGTAAAACCCCTGGATAACATTGAGCTTACCCGCCTGCTCTTAAAATATCTCCCTGACGAAAAATTCGTGGAAAAGGACAGGGTAATAGCCGATCTTTCACAGCTCGACGCTGTGGAGATACCGGCGGCGCCCGAAAAAAAGACGAGGCTCGAAGAATATCTTTCGCGCTTCCCGGAGCTTGACTACGCCACCGGCCTGCGCTACTCCGCCGGCAGCGAAGAGAGCTACCTGAACGTGCTCCGCGCAGCCCTCGAGAGCATGAAATCGGGTGCAGCTTCCGTAAATGATTTCTGCAGCCGCTCGAATGATGCCGTGGTGGCTGACGCCGATTCCGCAAAGGATTTTCGCGTCACGGTCCACAGCATGAAGGGGATCTGCGCAAGCATCGGCCTTGATGCCCTTTCGAAGTCTTCTGCGGAATATGAACAGCTTGTAAAAGACGCCGAAGGATCTGTTACCCTTAGCGGGCTTGCCGACTACGCCGAGGAGCTCTATGGCGCAGGAGAGCTTCTTTCGCAGATCATCCGCGACTATGACGCATCCTTCGACCTTGCCGATGAAACGGCCCATATCGACATGGACCCCGAAATGTTCCGTTCACTTTGGGAGCGCACACTTGAGCGCGTCAGGCTCTTCGATATCGACGCCGTAAAAGAAGGCCTGAAAACACTGCAATCCGCAGCTACCGACCCCGACCGGAAAGCCCGCCTCAAGACCGCCATCGAAGCCGCCAACTGCTTCGATTACAATAAAGTCGCCGAAATGTTAAAATGAGTCAGCAGAGTGAGTCAGTGGGATTGTTTCCCGCTGACTCTTTTTTTCACCCGGGGTGTTTCACCACGGCACATTCCGGATGCCCGGAATGCCCCGCCGCACGGCTACGAGCGAGGCTTCCGTCGGGAGTTGCAAGCTCGCAGCGACGCGTCGAGCGGTTCGCGAAGCGAACGAGGGCCATGCCCCGAGAGCGAGGAAAGCGGAGCGAAAAAGCGGCTTGCAACGAGCAGGAAACGAGCCGTAGTGCAAGGGGTATTCCGGGACATCCGGAGTGAGTCACTGGGAAACGACCCCGGTGACTCATTATGCGCCGATCGTTGCGATCGCAATACCGGCTACGACAACGCCCGCACAGAGCAGTCTGTAGCCGATCTTTTTTTCCTTGAAGAATATGAAGCCGCCCAGTATCGAAACAAGCACGCACGACTGCTTTAACAGCGTCATGACGGTAACGCGGCTGTCTGCCATCCCGTTCGCGATGAACAGCGCCCTGTCGCCGATCATGAACATAATGCTTAAGACCGGTATCCAGTAATTCGTCTTCAGGCTCTTCCAATCTATCTTTTCAACCCTTACCGTGTGGAATATCATGAAGCCAAGGTACAAGAGCAATAGGAACAGCATATACCAGAACTGCAGCTGTCCGCTTGTTATCTCGCGTTTCATGATGATCTTGTCCATCACCCCGGAAACAGCGTTCCCAAGACACGAGACCAGCGCCAGCAGCACATACTTAAACTCCACGCGTCCCTTTGCGCCCTTCTTCTGCAGGTTCACAAGAACAAGCCCGGCCATGACCAGCGACAATCCTATCCCCTGATAGAACGTGAACGATTCTCCGAGCACTATGATCCCGAGAAGAGTCGCAAACAGCACCCTTGCAAGGTCCGTGACACAGTACATGCTTATCGGCATTTTACTTATCGCGGCATACCCGCACAGCCACGAGATGAAAATGATAAACGATTTGACAAAGACCATGGGCAGCAGCGACATGTCCATATCAAAGGCCTTCGGGATCTCGGGCAGCACAAACAGGAACCCGATCGCCGTGTAGAAAAACAGCACTTCCAACACGGAGCTGCGCTCCAAAGCCTTCTTTTTAACTATCTCTCGTGCGCCTTTTAGCACTCCGTAAAGGAGCACCAGCCACATCCATGCTTCCAAACCTGTCACCTTCTGTTCTGCAAACAAACGGGGAAGCTACCGGGTTTGTTCAAAACCACGGTATCTCCCCCAAATTTCACGTAATATCAGCGGATCCTCTCCGGGAAGCCAACCTTCTTCTGCACCTTGCGAAGCGTCTTATTCGCATAATACGAGGCTTTCTCGGCATTCTGCTTGATATACTTATCGATGTAATCCTTCTCCTTCGACAGCCTTGCGAACTCGTCCTGCAGCGGCTTCAATACGCTTACAACGGCCTCGCCGACAGCTTCTTTGAACACACCGTAGCCCTTGCCCTCGAACTCCTTCTCAACCTCTTCAACACTCTTTGAAAGACACGAGCGGTAGATATCGATAAGGTTGCTTACACCGGGCTTGTCCTCGCCGTAGCGGACTTCCGTGTCTGAATCCGTAACGGCACGCTTGCATTTGCGCATGATCGCATCCGGCGGATCCATCAGGTAGATCGACGCATTCTCGTTTTCGTCCGATTTGGACATCTTGTGGAGCGGATCCTGAAGACTCATGATCTTCGCCCCAGCCTTGCCGATGTATGCCTCGGGAACGGTAAAAACATCCCCGTAAATGTTGTTAAAGCGGATCGCGATATCGCGCGTAAGCTCAAGATGCTGCATCTGGTCGATACCAACCGGCACGACATCGGTCTGGAACAGCAGAATATCCGCAGCCATGAGAACCGGATATGTGAACAGGCCGGCATTGATGTTATCGGCATGCTTTGCGGACTTGTCCTTAAACTGCGTCATTCGGGAAAGCTCACCCATGTAAGTATAGCAATTCAGGATCCATGCGAGTTCTGCGTGTGCAGAGCAGTGGGACTGGTAGTAAATGCAGTTTTTCTCGGGATCGAGCCCCGCCGCGATGTAGAGCGTAAGCAGATTTCTTGCGCGTTTACGAAGCTCCGCCGGATCCTGGCGAACCGTTATCGAGTGCTCGTCCACAACGCAGAAAAAAGTCTCATATTCATCCTGCAGCGTCACAAAATTCTTGAGCGCCCCAAGGTAATTTCCGAGTGTCAGGTTTCCTGTAGCCTGCATTCCGCTAAAAAGCGATTTTCTTCCGTCTATCATAACATTTCTCCTGTTCCTGTTTTTCCTGATGATTTATCCTATGCTTTCAACGATCCCCGGCAGATCTTCAAGCCTGTCAAGCTTTTCCGCGAAGCTGTCCGCTTTTCCGAAACCGTAAGCCGCGAACACAAAGGGCACTCCGGCCTCGCGCGAAGCGGCTTCGTCGCCGTCCGTATCACCTACGTAAATCGGGGCTTTGAGCCCCCATTTCGCTGCGATATTCCTGATGTTATCTGCTTTCAGAAGTCCCGTATCTCCGGGGCAGAGATGGTCGAGGCACAGCTCCTCAAAGCCGTAAGCCTTAAGGAATGTCTCAATATAGCCTGCCCTGCAGTTACTTACGATGAAGACCTTGATCCCCATCTCGTTAAGTTTCCCAAAAACCGCGCCGACATCGCCAAGCAGCTCGCCCTTATGATCGAGCAGGTACGGGCATTGCTCCCGTACGGCCCGCTCCATAACACCGAGCGCCTTCTCAAACGGTACGCTTAAGAACATCCTCCTGGCAATGTCCTCAAGCGGCAGTCCGTAGAAGGATTTCAGGCGTTTGGCACTGATCTCGTCCGTTATCTCCGGATACTCCGAAGCCACTCTCTTCCATACCTCTGCGGCAGGCACCGTGGAATCCCACAATGTCCCGTCAACATCAAATATTATTCCGTCTGTCCTGATCATTTCACTCACCTGCACGAATTACTTGATTATATCGCACCCGCTGCGAAAATGCAAGAAAAACCGTGTGAGTCAGTGAGATACGACCCCACTGACTCACTTTGAAATAAAAAAGGCGTCTTGGAAATTTCCAAAACGCCTGTAATGATTATGCATTATTCAAGTTATCAAAACCATTTATCACAGCTTTTTATACTTTCTGATAACCATCACCAGGATGGCACCTGCAAGCACCGCACCGCCTATTGTCAGGACGGAATCGTGCATGTCGCCGGTCTTAGGCGTTACATCAGTCTTCGTACCGCTGTTTGCGGGAGTCTTTGTGGGCGCCTTCGTGGGAGTCTGGGTAGGAGCCTTTGTAGTACCCGACGGGTTCGAAGATGAATTGGCGGGTGTCGGTGTAGGTGTTGCGGGAACATTTGCGCCGCCCTGCGTCGGTGTGGGGGTTGCGGGAACATTCGCGCCACCCTGCGTCGGTGTGGGGGTAGGTGTCGGAGTCGTATTCGACGGGGCCTTTGTGGGTGTTGGTGTCGCATTCTGCCCGGGCTCAACGTAATCCGGGTCATCGGGATCGGGAGCTACGCCCTTTAAGATGAAACCGTAGATGGCTTCCGAAGTGATGATCATCTCGGCACTTAAGATATCGTCAGCATAAACAAGCTTGCACTGGCTTGAAATATCAACAAGCCTTCCGGAAGTGTTGACCGATACTATCATAAGTGCGCCGGGATCGACGAAATCCTCGTTTTCCTCTTCATCATACTGGTACATGTTGTCGGAAAGCGGGGTCAGAAGCTTTATCGTGGACTCTCTGTTGACAAAGTAATCGCCTTCGTCTTCATCATATTTCACCAGAGTAGCCTTCATGGCAAAACACCTGTTTTCATCGGGATTAAGGCCCGCAGCTGCCATGGCGTTGCGGAGCTTGATCTTTGACGCGTCGTCATCAACAAGCGAAAGCTGGAAGTTGTCGTATGCTTCCTCGTTGTTCTCGTTGACGGCACCGTACTTTGTGAGCTGCGCATAGATGTAGGAGCTGTCGCTGATGCGGTCCGGGACTTCATCAAGGTAGAGCGGATATTCGTCTGTATCCACCTCGATCTCCTTGATATCCTTCTGGTTAAATGCCGCATTTGCCCCAAACAGCTTTGCCGTGGCGAAAGCCCCGGTAAACGCGAGGATCAGCACCAATGTGAAAATGATAGCTTTCTTCTTCATGATCTCCTTTGCCGGCCTTGCCGGTTTTGCTCCCTCTTTGAGATTTATGTTGAATGGTTATTTCGTGATCTTTCTTGCAACAACGGCCATGCGCCCGTTCTGTATCTCCTTGTCGCAGGTGGAAAGGGTTATCAGGCTGTCGCCGAACTGCGCTGTTGCGGGGATGTCGTAATAGGACATCGACTTAACGTTTTTAATGAATTCGTTGAATTCTTCTTCGGAATCGGTATCGATGAAATTGTAGTACCTGAAGGTTTTTTCGTCGATAAATGCTACTCTTGACTGGAAGCAGGCTATTATCTCGTATTCGGCGCGCCCATAAACGGTATCGAAGCAGATAACGGGGTGTGCCTCGTAGAAATCCCTGTTTTTATACTCGAGCAGTGTTGCGAACATCGCTCCGCTGTTCATGCAATGGCCGTAGATGAGCACGTTTGCGGTAGGTTTGAAAACATCCGAACGGGTATCTGCGAAGGGCAGACCGTTTTTGTCGTCACCCCGGTCAAAATCGCGGTAGAGGTAGTATTCCATGTCATCCGCAGTCTGCATTACCGGGTAATTGACGATCGTTCCAGGAATGCGTATCCAGCCGACCATGTCAGGATTCCTGCTGTACAGCTCTTTATACTCGGGCAGGAGCGTGGGAGCCGCCGGGGCTTCCGTCGGGGCGGGTGTGAGGTCATTTTCCTCTCCCTCACCGGGCTGCCTGTCGTCTGTTGTGGCAGCGTGCGCTTTCGTTATGTCGTCATTGCGCGTTTCGGTGTGCTGCGTTACTATCTGCTGGAGCTCCGCAAGCTTGCGTTTGCTGCGCATGTTTTCGATCCTGTAGCTGATCTCTTTTCCGAGAAGTACCGCAAGTACTATTGATGCGACCGCACCCGCAAGGATCAAAAGCCTTTTGATGCGTTTTTTGTTTTTGCCTGCGATATCTTCGGTTTCTTCTGTTTCTTCGGGCTCATCCCAGAACTCGTTGTATTCGCGCCTGCCGGAGGTAAGCTCGTCAAGCGCCTCCATATGCGCCTCGACCCTGCCGTTGTAGCGGCTTCTTAAGTTCTGAGGGCCTTCAACGATGGTTATCTTTGATGCTGCCGGGCGCGCTGTCTCCCCGCGCTTCTTTGAAGCCGAGCGGCTTACGCTGTCGTTACTCTTTGCGGTTCCGGCAGGCCTTTCCGTTTTCCTGCGCCTGTCTCCCGGAGCCATGTCCGCTGCTCCTTCGTTTATTGCAAAATTACCTGTTTTTACTGCCGGACTGCCCTTTGCCCTCCAGTCGTCCTCATCCGGAGCGACCGAACCGCCGGGTCTTACCGCGCTTCTGTACGTAATAAGAAGGCTCTGCATGAACCGCCTTCCCGTTTCTGTCTCGAAGTAGGCGGGTTTATCCTTAAGCCTCTTATAAAGCTCGCCCGCAACCTTCGGATCTTTCACATTAACCTGTGATGTGATGGATTCGATCCTTGTCCTGTCGCGGAGAGTTGCCATATATTCGGTTTTGCTGGTGAATTTTTCCGCCATTTCTCTCTCCGTGTTCCGCCTGCAGGGGCATATTTTTCCCACCCATGCATAGTCTTTCAATATCTTAATCGGTAATTGAGGCAAAAACTTAATAGTTTTCCGAAGAAAGATACAAAAAAATATGGGACTTTAACCATGACAGCGGATCATGGGCACAATGCCACACAGGAATTCTTTATCCGTGGGCATCGGAATATCGAGCAAAAAAACAGCGGCCGCCGGAAACATGCGTGCCGCTGTGGGTTAAATCGTAATTTAATTATTGTTATTTGTCGTACAGATGGGTTGCCTCGCCTGTCACGGGATCTGTCTTAAACCTTGTTACTTCTGCGGTCAGCGGGTCGGTCTTGTTGACCACCTCATCGTAATCTGTCTGATTCTTTGACCTTACGGCATCGACATCCCTCAGGCGATCTATATATCCGTAATTGGAATTCCGGTAATCCACCGAAGAAGGAGTAAAACCGGCATCGACTCTTTTTGCGATGCGTTCCGTATCCTCCGCTATCTGACCCACACCGTAAAAAAGCCAGCTGCCAAGCCAGGAGCCGAGCACACCCCCTATCAATGCCAAAAGCCCTATCAACGGGTTGGCGGGATAAAGCGACCAGAGCTGGAATGTCTTTACGACCGAATAAACAGAGCCGCCTATAAAAGTAATCCATGCCAGGACTTTGAGTTTTTTACCTATGTTGTTGAACATTCTGTTTTCCTTTCCAATCCACCGCGGGTCTTTCACCCGTGGGTGATATTTGATGCCGGGTCACATCCCCGTGCTGCCGAGGCCACCCTCGCGTTTTGCCGTTGCGCTGTCGTCCTCCGTTATGCCAAACGGCACGAACACGCCCTGTGCAAAGGCTGTTCCTCTTTTTATCTCAAGGGTTCTGCCGCTTTTTGAATCGTTTGTGATCTTGATCTGGATATGGCCCTCGTTCGGGGCACCGTAGTAATCCGCATCTATGACACCTGTGGTGTTGTCAAGCTGCAGACGGTACTTAAAGCCGAGGCCGCTCCTCGGAAAGATGAGAAGTACCCAGCCAGGCTGCATCCTTGCACGTATCCCGGTCAGGATCTTTACAGACTCCCCGGGCGCAAGAGTGACATCCTCGGTTGAATAAAAATCATACCCGGCAGAACCTGCGGTCGCGCGGACGGGAAGCTTTATTTCGCTGTAGATCCGCGGAATGATGTCAGGAACGGAGTTTAACGTTCCTGTTTTATCCGCAGTCACGGCTCTGTCCGCGTCCGGGCTCGCGCCGGCGGCATCATTTCCTGCTTTTCCGTCACTTTTCCAATCCTTTTCGAACTGTTCAAAGCTTACCTTTTCAAAAGCCGCGATCCGCGGCATACCGTTAAGACCAGACATACAAGACCTCTTTTTGATCCGGGGATAAAAGCCTTCCCGCCTCTATCCCCGGCCGTTTTGCGTAAGTTTCGCATCAATGCTTATCAAGGCTTAGAATTCAGCAAGGAAAGCCCTGTAGCCGTGCTCTGTCTCCCAGATATCAACCTTGCAGGATACTTCCCACGGCGCGTGCATGTTCTGGATAGCAACGCCGCTGTCGATGACCTGCATGTTGTATTTGGCCATGATGTAAGCGATGGTACCGCCGCCGCCTTGATCTACCTTGCCAAGCTCCGCAAACTGGAAGGAAACATTGTGCTTGTCAAGTGCGTTGCGGATAGCTGCGATGTACTCGGGGTTGGCGTCATTGCTGCCTGATTTTCCGCGGGAACCCGTGTACTTGTTGAACACTGCCCCGTGTCCGAAATATGCCGCATTCTTCTTTTCCATAACAGAAGGATAGTTGGGATCGTATGCTGCGGAAACGTCTGAAGAAAGCATGTGCGAATTCTGCAATGCGCGACGCACGTTGAGTTCCGAGTAATTGCCCTGTTTGTCAAGGATCTCTGCTATCGTATTCTCAAAGAAAAGGCCTGTCATGCCGGTCGCGCCGACGGAGCCGATCTCTTCTTTATCAACAAGGATGCATACTGCGGTGCGCTTTGTTGATTTAAGCGAGCACAGCGCTGTCATGGAGGTGTAGGCGCAGATCCTGTCGTCCTGGCCGTAGCCCATTACCATGGAACGGTCGAAACCGTAGTCACGCGCCTTGCCGGCTGTCACAACCTCAAGTTCTGCGGACTGGAAATCATCCTCTTCGATATCGTATTTGGCCTTAAGAAGCTTTAAGATATTTGCTTTTACGGCTTCCTTGTCTTCTTTTTCAAGCGGGATGCTGCCAAAGAGCACATTAAGGTCCTCGCCTTCGATAACCGTAGCGGCCTTCTTCTGCAGCTGGTCTGCGGAAAGATGGATGAGAAGGTCCGAGATTCCAACAACAGGGTCATTGTCATCCTCACCGATAACAACATTTACCCTGGTGCCGTCCTTCTTGAACACAACGCCATGGATCGCAAGAGGAAGCGTTACCCACTGATATTTCTTGACGCCGCCGTAATAATGCGTATCAAGGAGTGCAAGCTCGGTATCCTCGTAAAGAGGATTCTGCTTTAAGTCGAGACGGGGAGAATCGATGTGGGCTCCGAGGATCTTCATGCCGTTTGTAAGCGGCTCAGTTCCCATAACAAAGAGGCATACATCCTTGCCCATGTTTGTAACGATGACCTTGTCGCCCGCTTTGAGTGTCTTATAGGCGCCAAGTTCCTTGAACCCGAGCTTCTTAGCCTGGCGGACAACCTCTTCAACGCACTCTCTTTCGGTCTTGCAGTCCGAAATAAACTTCTTATAACCTTCGCAATAATCGAAGATCTCCTTCTTCTGCGCGGTATTGTATTTCAGCCACGCATTTTTCTTTTCCTTGTCCGCGGTCTTCTTTGCTGCGGATTTCTTTTTTGTTTCTGCCATATTGCTCCTTTCGCCGTGTCCCTGCATTTCTTAGGATCATCTTCCTGTCTTTTGTCCCCGATCCGGCCCGGTACACGACACGTAAGTTATTATAATATTCTTTCGCATCCTTCGCAATACACATATTGTTAATATGCGAACAATTTTCACAGTTTTCAATACGTATATTGTGAATACCCGAAAAGAATAATTGTTTATAATTGGCAGCTCAATGCTAATACCCGGGTAATTTCTGTGTATAATTGGCAACTTTATCCACAGAAAAAGCAGGAAATTAAAAGTTATCCACATTGTTATGCACATAGTGTTAATTATTCTTTTACGATTTTAAAATCGCCTGTTTTAGACAAAAGTGGAACGCTGAATTCAAGGGATTCTACATTTAAACCCACTTTTCTAATTTATTTAATTTAGATTTAACCGCTACTGTTTTTGTCTTTATCCCCATTTTTATCCACAGAAAACAGTGTTAGACTGTTGTCTAATTGTGGATACTTATGTCAGATACACACATTCATTTACATTTTATCCACAAGTTTTTTCCTTTTATGTATGGCATTCTCCATGTTGTTATGTTATACTGATACAAGAATGGTCAAAGTGCTGTAAACAGCGCTATTTATGAGCCATCGGAGGTTATCATGGGTGTTCAAAAGATTACTGCTGACGATAAGATTTTCAAAACCCCGGCTTTCTTAAGAGACAGGGTTCCTTTTAATATTCTCCTTGCCCTCGCAGGACAATCTTCTTCCGAGATCTATTCTGACGGTGAAAATTTCATCATTACGGTCTCAGGCGCAAAGGATGCGGTCTGGGCCTGGACGATAAATGATATTTCCGACAAAAACCTTGAAGAAATGTGGAATTTCATTGAGTATCTCGGAACGGATTTTACCGGCCCCTACCATATCTTCATGAAATCGGTGCTTGTCGGAAGGAGCAACGTGAAACTGAATGTTATCCGTTACCGTCTCGCCTACCAGTGCAACAAGCTCTATAACGTAATAGAGTCCCACGGCAACATCAAAAAGGCGGATCAGGGCGATCTTGAGACTATTGCTTCCCTCATCCTCCAAAACGAAAATACCACTGAGGAAGCTGCTAAAAAGCGTGCTGCAAGGTGGCTTACGGATTATGTTCCGTTCCTTTGGCTTGACAACGGCGACCAGGCCGTTGCAATGTCGGTATTCAGGTCTTCGGCCGACGGGTATGTGCGTCTGGGCGGGTTATACGTACGTCCCGACTGCAGGAGCATGGGCTACGAGCGTTCGCTTATCCACAAGATGTCCGAAAGGATCATCGCGGACGGCAAGACACCGATGATCTATGTAACAGAATCCGCAAAGAACACCAGCACGCGTTACGCCGACATGGGCTTTATCAAATGCGGCAGGATCGCGGAAGTTGAACTTCAATAATTAAAATGAGTCATCGGGGTCGTTTCTCGGTGACTCATTTTTTGAGTCACTGGTAAACGCCCCCACTGACTCATTCTGCCTGCTCAAAAAAAAGCAGCCCGCAGGCTGCTTTTTTGCATAGAGATCTTCTGTCAGATCGGTTCAAACAGTTTATGGATATCATGATCCGTCCGGATGTAATTGTCCAACAGCTTCAATGCCGTCTTTTCATCACGCATCTCGCGGGCCGAGATTATCATGTTGAGCTGATAGAATTTGGTATCTTCACCCATGCTCTGCTCGGGATTCGGCCTTATCTCGCGGCTTTCTGTGATGACATCACCCTCTCCCGCATCCTCGGTTATGTAATACTGCAGGGCCTCGTTGCCGAAGATCACGAATTCCTTGACAAATATGCCGTAGCAGACATTCCGCATCTCTTCCTCTACATATCCGTTATTGTTGTTCCCGTCTTCAAAGGTGTAATGGATAACAACTTTTCTCGAAGGATCCGTGCGGTATTCCACAAAGTATTTATCACAGATATCCTGCGGAATGCGCATATTGCCGCGGAAATTCTTGAAGAACGGGAGGATCAGCTCCTTCTGCTCGAGGCGGTTGATATGCATATCCACGAAGTTGACCTCCGCATCCGTCAGCTGCTCGCAGGTCGAATAGAACTTCAGCACAGCGAGGAGGCATACTTCGTTGTCGTCATATCTGATCTCATTTCTCATGATATCAAATATCTCCGGCTCCACAAGACGGTCATTTATCAGGTATTTGTAGGCGTAATACGACAGGAACGCGCGAATTACGGTCTGATTCTTCCCGCTCCGGTAATAGCTGGTGAATACTGCCTTCGCGTTGCTCACATAGCTTTCGGCAAAGAGCATCTGCGCAAGGAGACGTTCCTCAAGCTCGACCGTATCGAGCTCGTAGGTACGGGCAGCCTTCCATATCTCAAACATTTCGGCGGTTGTCCCATAATAATAGTCGTTCAGGTACCCGAGCACGGCCTCGTCATACCGTCCCTCGCGGAAACAGTAGAAGCAGGCAGAGAGCAGGATATCGACCTTTTCCATGCCGCCGGCGTTGAATATAAGCCGCGAACACAGCTTCATAAGGCGTTTCACGTCGATGCCTTCAAACCCGTACTCGGCCATGGCCTTAAGCGCAACATTGTAGAGATCGCGCACTATCATGAACTCGATGATCTTTATGCGCTCGGCATGGTCAAGAAAACCGAGGTCTATCTGAAGGAGGTAGTTTTCGAGCATATCCCCTTCATAATTATCATAATAATAATAGATCAGCTCTTTCGTGTAATCGCGGATATAGTCGGCCTTGAGGTCCGGAACATAGGTCACGCGCTTCATGAGCTCCACCGCGCGGGCGTCGTTGCGCTGTTCGTAGCGGATCTTCTCCGCAATGTGGAGCAAAAGCTTCGGATTCGAATCGTCAAGTGCCGCGCATCTTTCAAGGATGCTGTCAAGATGAACGAGCTTGTTTATCCTGTAATCGACGGTTGAAAGATAGCGCCTTCCGTTCTTGTCGCCAAGGACAACATCTGCCTTTTCGGTATATAACTCTATATATGCGATCCCGTCATTCATCGGCACAAGTATCTCGCCTTCCGTTTCCTTATGGGACACATAGGCGGCAACTATCGCCTTTGACTGGCACTGGAGCTCATAATAGAAGCATATGTTCGGAATGTACGACGCAAGCTCGGCCGTAAGAGGAAGCTTCGGAACAATGGCGTCGTACAGTACGGCAAGATTCCTGTCGATGGCGCCTTCCTTCATCTTCTCAACCGTAAAGGCTTTGATGGTCTCCTCATAGTTTTGCGCAATTGGGCCGTACTCTGCGCTGTGGGAGACGATATTTGCATAGAGGTAGGCCTTGTGCGCGTCATCAAGATTGCTGTTGTACGCAAAATAATTCAGCGTCCTGTGCGAAAGGAGCTCGTTACTCTCCTTCGGAGCCGACTCTATATATGCCTCGTGAATACCGGGGATCGAGATCCCGGACTCGACAGCTTTGCTGTAGAAGAAATGTGAAACGGCCTTGGTGCGGTTTCCGAGCAGCATGAGCCTTGCTATCGCCTCAAGTGTCTCCTTCTGCGGATAAAGCTCGTAGAGCCTTCTTAAGCACTTTTCAAGGATATAGCAGTAGCTCTTGAGCTCCCTTGAAGCAAAGGCGATCTTAGCAGCCGCCCCCTGCGCGACCATGGAATTCTTTACCGCAAACCTTATTACCTGGAGCTCGAAAAGCCCTATCTCCGAGAGCTTGTCGGGGTGCTCGTTATAGACCGTTGCCGCCTCAAAATAGAGCACGGGGCTCTTGGCTCCGTTCTGGTAAAATGCGTCTCTTATCGCATTTATACGCGCCTGCGGAGCATCAAGGGATTTGTCGAGCTGGAGCAGGAACCAAAGGATGATATGCTTTTCCGGGTATTTTGCATAGAGGTTTCGTATCTCGGCAGCCGCCTTTTCCGTAACCTCCGGCTTTTTTCTGTACATTGCGGAAAGATACAGTATCCCTGCAAGGATCTCCGGCCTGTCGCGGTATGCCGTGCGGTTTGTCTCAAGCTCCGCAAGAAGCTGTCTGAAAGCGGCGTCCTTGCCTTCCGAAAGCAGCAGATGCCCGCGATACACCTTGATAAAGTCGGCATCGGCGCCCGAAAGGTTTGAAAGCCCGGTAAGGATGTTCTCGGCCTCGTTTATATACTTGCCCTGTGACTGCCTGTTGAGCCTGAAGCGGATATAATTCGCCACCAGCCTGCTGTAATGCTCCTTAACGCGCATCTTTTTTACATCATCCGCGCTCCTGCCGGCTTTTGAGCTGCAGTAAACGGGTATCTCTATGCGGGTTGATGCGTTTGAAATAGTAAGTGTAGCTATGTTGAGGCCCGGGTGAAGCTTCGCCGGATCGATGACAACGCCGAGTTCGTAGGTGTTTCCGCCAAACATTGCCGTTGTTATCAGCGAATTTCTCGGGTAAATGAAGGCTGCATCGCTTACAACATTGTATTCGGCATATCCCCATGTATTCTTGGTAAGCGTGATCTTGTCGAGAAAGCTGTAAACTCCCGCTGTGTACTCAAGCTTGTTCTTGTCGGCGACAATAGACACCGCAGGCTTTTTGCGTATTGCGACCAGCAGCTCCTCAAGCGCCTGGGAAGGCGCATCTACAGGATCGAGATGCCTGTACATCTCGACTATCTCTTTGTCGTAAAAAGGCAGGGCTTTGAGCATCGCCGGGCTCTTGAAGAGCCTCTCGGCCTCGCCCCAGTCGGTCTTTGCAAGGTTTGCAAGCTGGAAAAGATCCTTTATCTCGCCTATGGAACTCTGAAGATACGGCGGCCTGATGAGGGCTTCGAAGGGAAGCTCGGTCTCGCCGCAGTCGGAAACGATATTGATGGTGCCGCTTATCCGCTGGCCCGAATCGGCATGCTCGGCCTGCAGCGTGTATTCTATGCGGTTTTCGATCCCGACAAACTGGTTTGTGGACAGAGTGAGCATGCGGCTCGACGAGTAAAGGACACCCTTCATGGAGGTCCCTTTGCTGTTCCGTATCGTGAACATACCCTTATAGCTTGTTCCGGATACAAGGGAAATACGAAGCCTGTCCTCCGAAAGAATGATCTCCGGAAGCGAATAATCAAATATTCCCCTTGCCAGCCTGTCGATCTTTTGTTTCACAGTGCTCTCCTCTTTGGATGTCGCTTATTTTATCAGTTCAAATTCACCGAAATCAAGTACTTTGTAAACCGAGGTCCTGTCAACGGTGATATAGAACACGCCTACGCGCCTGTCATTTGCAGCATCGATCACATCGACGCCGTAACACTCGTCCATACGGCCGTTTATATTGACTGTGGTGACGTAGTCGTCAACGTCGATTGTAAATGCCGACAAATCCTGCTCTATGCCGAGTTTATCCTTCGGCACGGTACTAAGTATCTGTCTTGCAACTTCGGCAGTAAACTCCCCTGCCGGTGCGCCCGTCGGTTCGGGCGGCTCCGCCTTGTCGAGCGGATAGTTTTCTGCCTTCAGGAAGTCCCTTCCGTCAACAAGATAGAAAAGCTCCAGCGTAATGGCGTTTACCGCCACAGGAGGCTCAACCGCGTTCCCCTTGTCATCATAAGGCATATACAGATAATACAGCTCGCCTCCATCGGGCTTCCAATCGCCGTAAGACTTTACATCAACATTTTGTCCCGTAAGCGTCTTTACCGCCTTCAGGGCTTCGTCCCTGCTTTTGTATTCAGGGGCGGGAGTAGGCGTTTCTGTCGGTGTTTCGGTAGGTGCTTCCGTCGGTGTTTCCGTCAGTTCCGGAGTAGGTGTCGGTGTTTCTGTCGGGGACGGTGTCAGTGTGGGCTTCTCGGTCGGCTTGTTTGTGGGCGTGACAGATTTTGTGGGTATCGGCGTTACTGTACCCGGTGTGTTTGTCAGGACCCCTCCCGTAGGTATGAATGTCGGCTGGATATTGCTGAAAATATTGGTACAACCCGCAAAAAGCGGTATAAGTGCGATCACAAAAGCGATCAGATATCTCTTCTTCAATTCTTCTCCTCCGGTCCGCTAAAGAACAGCGGGCCAAAAACGCGGATCATGTCCCGATCCCGTTAAATTCTTATTGACAAAATGTCCATACATATTTTATTATACCCAAACAAAGCAAAAATGCCAACAAAAATATTAATGAGTCAACGGGGCATTTCCCTGTGACTCATTCAGTGAGAAACGCCCCCGTTCACTCACCCAAAAAAAGTGTTGACAACGTCACCCCCGGGTGGTACAATACAAAAGCTGTGAAAAACAGCCAAGCAGAGTTTCCACTCTCACCCCCAGCATTTAAGCGAAAGGGTTAACGTTTTTTCGAATAATTCGTAATGGATTGCGTTAAGACCAAAGTGGATGTTCTGCATCTGCTTTTTTTCTTTTTTATGCTATATTTTATGGAGGTATAAAGCCATTAGCGAATTAATGATCAATGAGCAGATCAGGGACAGAGAAGTCCGTCTGATCGGCGAAAACGGTGAGCAGCTCGGAATCATGTCCTCAAAGGATGCCTACAAAATGGCAATGGATGCAGGTCTCGACCTTGTCAAGATCGCGCCCAAGGCAGAACCGCCGGTCTGCAGAATTATCGATTACAACAAGTATCGTTACGAACAGATGCGCAAGGCAAAGGAAGCCAAAAAGAACCAGAAGACTTCCGAACTCAAGGAGATCCGCCTTTCGCCCAACATCGATGATAACGACCTTTCCACAAAGGCCAACGCCGCAAGAAAATTCATCTCGAAGGGTGACAAAGTCAAAGTCACTTTACGTTTCCGCGGCCGTGAAATGGCTCACGTTGATCTCGGAAAGCAGATCCTCGACACTTTCTTCTCGAAGGTAGAGGATGTCGCCGCACTCGACAAGCCCACCAAGATGGAAGGCAGGAATATGATGATGTTCCTGACCGAGAAAAAGAAATAAAGCAAAAGCGAACATATTAAAGGAGGTTCCATTATGCCGAAGTTAAAGACCAAAAGAGCAGCAGCTAAGCGTTTCAAGCTTACCGCTACAGGAATGCTTAAGCGCCAGAAGGCAGGAAAGCAGCACATTCTTACCAAGAAAACCAGAAAGAATAAGAGAGATCTTCGTAAAGCTGAAATGACCAACAGCGTAAATGCAGCTACAATGAAGAAAGTATTACCGTATCTGTAAAGAAGGAGGACAAATCGAATGGCAAGAATTAAAGGCGGTTTAAACGCCAAGAGAAAACACAATAAAGTATTAAAGCTTGCTAAGGGATACCGTGGCGCAAGATCGAAACAGTACAGAGTTGCAAAGCAGTCTGTAATGCGCGCACTTACCTCATCCTTTGCAGGTAGAAAAGAACGCAAGAGACAGTTCAGAAGACTCTGGATCGCACGTATCAACGCAGCAGCACGCATGAACGACCTTTCATACAGCAAGCTTATGTACGGCCTCAAGCTTGCTAACGCAGACATCAACAGAAAGATGCTTTCCGAGATGGCTGTTTATGATGCAGAGGGCTTCAAGTCCGTATGCGAGCTCGCAAAGAGCAAGATTGCGTGATATAGCGGTATATATCAAATATTAAGGCGCAGCTTTATGGCTGCGTCTTTTTTGTACCTGAACAACTACTCCGCCTGACGGGAATGCCGGTATACCTTTTGGGGCCGGCTCGCGCCTTAGGTTCCGTCAGAGCACAGCTCTGACGGTCTCCGCTAAAAACGCGCCACTGGCGCGTTTTCTTAACGCTCCGACGTAGCAGTACTAAACTCATGCTGCGCCTTCGGCTTGCATTCGTTAAGTACTGACGGCGCTCCATATCCCCAAAGGGCACACCGGCATCCCCGTCAGGCTGCTTTAGCGACCTGTTTACATGCTTTCTCTCCACTTGTGATACTCGTTCACAAGGCTCCGGAATCCAAGCTCCTTCAGATTTTCGTATGTCACCGCATAATTCCCCTTGTAGTGCCTTCCGCTGTAGATATACCTCAGCTCATTCACAAGATACCCGTCGAGGATCTTCAGGCTCCTGTCGGTCGTAAGCACCGGAAAGAACCACCTGCTCCAGGTAAAATCCATCATATCCCCGGTATCGAAATATTTCATGTTAAAGATCCTGATAACGACTTTTGCGGCCTTCTCGAAATCAAAGCCCTTTTTCCTCCGCCATCTGTACAGGGCCCTGCATTTGCGCCTTATCTTGTCCTTCATCTTCTTTACGGTCGCATCCGCAAGGTCGATCTGCCCGTCTTTATATTTTATCCCGAGGAATTCGAATCCTTCCTGCTGGCCAAAAACCTTCGTTTTTTCCTCGTTCAGTTCAAGCCCTGCAGCCTCGATCTTCTCCTTAAGCAGGTTCCGGCACTCCTCAAGTTCCTCTTTGGAACGTGCAAACAGCAGGATATCGTCTGAATAGCGGAAATACGGTATTCCCTTATCGCAAAAATACGAATCAAGCGGCCAAAGAAAGATATCGGCGATAAACGCCGAAACCGGAACCCCCGCCATCGCTCCCCTGTTTTCGTGCACTATGCGCGGTTCCTGCCCCTCAGTCTTCTCAAATGCCTCGTTGCCGGAAAACAGCTTTGTAAGAAACGCAAGAAGCCTTTCGTCATCTGTTATGACCCGTTTCAAAGCCGCAACGATGCCCTGTGCCGGCATCGAGTTGAAATAATCGTGGATATCCGCTTTAAGCACGTATCTTCCGTCTATATCCCCAATGGCAAGGATGTCCGAAATGGCTTTCTTTGCCGTCATGTTCCTTCTGAACGAATAACAGCAGGGGCTGATCCTGTCATCATATTTGTACAGAAGCCAGGTAAGGAGCTTCAGCATATACATCTCATCGGGCTCAAAGGTATAGACTGTGCGCTTTTTCCGGCTTCCGCTCTTGTTGATGACACGCCTTTCCGGTATGGAGAGACCGTATCCCTCAGGCGTAAAACGACCCGCCAAAGTCACGTACCTCTCCTCTTTTATGAACTCATCAAGAAGTCTCATTTCCCGGTTTGACATACAACTGTGGAACGACTTGTATTCTCTGAATTTTTCCCATGTTTCCTTGCTTTTCAGCTCATCTATAAGACTCATGTAGAACACCAATAATTAATTTTAAAATTAACAAGCGGAGGCTTTTTGCCCCCGCCTGCTGTCAAAAAGAAAGGGAAAACCTTTGAAATAAGCAGGTGCTTATGATACCGGACTGAACACGGCCCCGCTGCCCGCAAAGCTGATATCTGAGGCATTTCCCGGATCATGATCCCTGTTATGCCGCACAGGCCGTGCTTCGCCCCTCACGGGCGCAATCGCTTGCATCCCTTTCTTTATTGCCTGTTAACCTTGCAGCGCCAAAAAACGGCGCTCCGGTCAGAATTACAGATACTTGTGAAGCCTCTGTGTGATGTAAGGAACGGAATTGGGCTCATGAACAATGAAGTTTATAAGTGTTACGCCTGCCTTTTCAGCCTGTTCCTTTGACCACCGGTACTCTCTTAACCTGCATGTGGTCTTACCGATCAGCATGATAAAGAGCTTTGGTGCGTTATCCTTGTAAACACCGAAAGAATACCGCATAAACCTGCCCGTTCCCCCGATAGTCTCGGGTGAAACATTGTCCCGTACCTGATATTCGGGGAATTCTCTCTCGAGCACCTCGCGGATCTTTTCCGCTGCAGGTCTTCCGTCTTCGTTGTAAAGACCGCCGTCCTCAGATCCTTCGTTGTCATCCCCCGTTGTGTTGTAAGATGCCGTTGTGCTTCCGGCTTCATTTGTTCCGTTAAAAGCCTGCTTTGCATCATCGATCTCGCCCTGAAGCGCTTTCTTGATGCCGTCCGCAGCACTTTCGCCTACTACCTTCCCAATACCGCTTATAAGCTTGTCTAACAGTCCCATACTTCCTCCTAACCGAGCATTTATGCGAGGTTGCGCGCGAAAAATCCGCGCAGGCGGTTTTGCCTTACTTTCCCGAAACTACTATGCCGTCCACCGCAACATACGGAAGCACGGTGGTTCCGTCGCATATGAGCTCCTTTGAGATGCATTTGATATTCTTGATGATCTCGCCAAGATTACCGTTTACCATTGTTTCCGTTACAGCGCCCGTGATCTTCCCGTTTTCGATCATGAAGCTGTTCTTTGCGACACCCGAGAATTCGCCGTTCGTCCCGGGCTGTCCGCCTGAGAAACCGCCGAGCAGGAGTCCTTTGTCGATGCCCTTGATCATATCCTCGAATGCGGCATCACCGGGCTCTACCACAAGATCGAAGCCCGTGTTCTTAATGCATGGACGACCTGTCTTCTTCGAACCGTAAAGGCTCAGCTTGTGGTTCGTGAGCACGCCCTTGTCGATCAGCGTAAAGTCCTCGCTCCTGAAATCATCACCGGTATAGCGCTCACCGAGTACTATCCTGTCGTCATACGGCTTGAAGGCAACCGTCAGCTTGTCGCTCGCAACCTTTTCGCCCGCCTTGTCAAGCCAGAGGCTTGTACCGTCAACAACCACCATATCAGACGCGTAATTCTGAACGATAATGCTTAAGAACTCGCCTGTCATGGACGGAGTGAGAACAACGGTGCCCTCAAACTTGCCTTCAACCGGCTTTGCTTCAAGCGCCTTTGCGATATTTTCAAGACGGAACCTGAAGTCTCCAAGCTCGATAAGCGGCTTGTCAAGCGATTTTGTAAGAACAAACGCATAATCCATGCCTGTTGTCTTGTCGCCGTCCTTTGCGGAGAACTCAAGCACCATGGAGTAAACGCCGCCTTCGGTCACAAATTCGGTGCCGTTGGAATTACGCTTGATGCCGTTGGTCCTGTCAAAAGAACCGATCGCGGTCATTACCTGAACCTTCGGATAATCAGTCTTTATCGTCTCGAAGGCCTCTTTTATCCTGTCGATGAACCTGTCAAGATCCACCTCGTATACGCCCTGCCTGAACAGGTCCTTGCCCTGGTCCGGAGCGATGTCATGCGCAGGATCGTCGGGAGACGACTGCGCTGCGGCGATACCGCTGTCAACAAGTGCTGCAAGGGCCTCATCCGTGATGTCGTTTCCGTTCACGGTGCCCATCTTCTCGCCGAGCCATACACTGAGTGTGCATGTGTTGTTGAAAACGGTGCGCATCAGCTTGAATTCACCGTTCTCAAGATTTAATTCCTGCTTTTCGGAAGTCCTTATGGAATAAGTGTACTTCTCGATGCCTTTGCTTTTAAGAATGCCGTCAAACAGATCGGCCTTTTTATTTAACTCGCTCATTCTTTCCTCCGGTTATTGATTCCTTCATAGCATGGAAAATCCGCGAAGGCGGTTTTCCATGCGTAGTTCGAAATTTGAGCATGCTCAAATTTCGGGATAATAAAATGTTGCATCAGCAGCATTTTTTTATCTGCCTCCGATCATGATCTTGCATCTCATATTGGGACCGCCCATGCCTACTGCCATAGGCTGCTTCTTGCCGCAGAATCCGCTTGAAGACCACTCTACCTTGTCAGAGATCATATCAACTGTCTTGAGCATTTCGAAAGCCACGCCCGAAACTGTGGTGTCGAGCAGAGCCCTTCCGAGCTTGCCGTTCTTGATCTCGTAACCGCAGGTCACGCCGAACATGAACTCGCCCGTAAGATCGGCCTGGCCGTTGCCGGAGTCGATAAGATAATAACCGTCGTCAACGGATGCGATCATCTCTTCCACGCTGTTCTTGCCGGGAAGGATGCATGTATTCCTCATCCTGATGATGGGCTCATCCGAGAAAGACCAGCCCCTTGCGTTGCCGGCCGCTTTCATACCGAATTCCTCGGCCGTTTCCCTGTCGTTCATATAACCTGTAAGGATACCGTCCTTTATGAGCCAGGCGTCCTCTGCCTTTGTTCCCTCATCATCAAGGAATACGGGAAGCGGACAGGGCTTGCCGTCAAAAGTATGCGCAAAATCCACCATGTTGACCAGCCCGGATGCCACCTGCTTGTTAAGGCTCGGGCCCGCAACGGAACCGCCTCTTACAAGGTCTGCCTCAACGGTATGGCCCACAGCCTCGTGCGCAAGCATACCGCCCATAAGGCCGCCGAGCACTACCGTCTTGTAACCTGCCTCGGCATAAACGCCCTCGCGCTTGTCCATAAGGCGCTTATAGAGCTTGTCTATATCCTCATACATGTCTTCGGGCTTCGAGAAATTATCCTTTAAGCTCCCGAACCCGCCGAAAGCCTTAAACATCTCTACCGGCACGCCGTCCTTAGATTCAGAGCTCATCATGATGTAGATGTAGCAGCGGGGCGTAACAAGATGACCGCTGAAAGCATCCGACGAATACACTATCCTGTCCTGTGAATCCTCATAATAAACAACTGTGCGGCTTGTAAGATCCGGATATTTCTCCTCTATGTGCTTGTCGATGGTCTGGCACAGCTCGATTATCTCTTTCTGCTCTGTGTCGACGATATCTGCGTTAAGCGGCAGCGTGCCTGTCCCCGTTGATGCGGGAAGCAGGATATTCCTGCCCGAGTGCCTTGCAAGGAAAACTGCGTTTTCGGTAGCCGCTTTGATGACCTTTTCCGCTGCCTCCGGCGAATACTCCGCGATAGACGCAAAGCCGTAGGTGCCGTTCTTGTTCACACGGGCATTTATCCCCTTAACCTCGCTTCGCATGTTCTGTACAAGGTTGCCTTTAAGGATTACAACCCTGCGGGTGCGGTTTTCCTGACCGCGAAGAACGGTCTGCACACCATCTGCAAACAGTTCTCTTTTTGATCCGATAATGTCTTGTAACATTACTTACCTCCTGACTATGAATTTATTCGAGATTCCGGCTTCTAAACCCGTTTTCGGAATAAACGTTCGAACCGCGTTTTATTGTACCACGAATTATTCAATAAATCTATACTTATCTGAGCGAAACCTGTTTTTTTTGAACTGAATCAAACAGAACCCGCCTGCATGCAGTCTAAACGGCAGCCTGTACCCCGGCCTGCGCCTGCATGTACGTCCCATGCGCACAAACCTAAAACGGCAGCCCGTGCCGTAAAGCATGGACTGCCGCTTTCTGTATGTCTATCTACTCACACCCTACAGTGCATACAGCGTATTTTCGGCGAAGTTAAGGAACGCTTCGTCGCCAACCTTGTATATCTTCAGGTTTCTCGGATTATATTCCTGTATCTTGACAAGAGTGTCTCCCACTTTCACATGGTAATCCTGATAAGATCCCATGAAGCATGAATACACTACCTTGACCTTGATGTTTCCTGCATCGGAAAGCCTTGCGCCTTCGGGACGGAGTACAACGCTGCAATCGCTTCCGACAGCGATGGACCCTGTAGCGCACCTGACATCCGAGCCGCTGATGTTCACAACATCCTGGCCTTTTACCGTACCTTTCAGGAAGTTCGCCTCACCGATGAAATCGGCAACAAACTGGTTGTTCGGATAGTAGTAGGCATCCTGCGGAGTCGAGATCTGCTCTACAATACCCTTGTTCATGATTATGACCTTATCCGATATGGCCATTGCTTCGCTCTGGTCATGTGTTACATAGATCGCGGTAATGCCCGCTTCCTGCTGGATCCTTCTGATCTCGGTACGCATGGAAACACGGAGCTTCGCGTCGAGGTTGGAAAGAGGTTCGTCAAAGAGCAGCACGCCGGGTTCGATAACAAGCGCTCTCGCCAGCGCGACTCTCTGCTGCTGACCGCCGGAAAGCTGGTTCGTCATGCGGTTTTCCATACCCTCGAGGCCAACGAGTGCAAGAATATCCGTAACCTTCTTCTTTATAACTTCCTTATCCATTTTCCTGAGCTTAAGTCCGTAAGCAACATTATCGAAAATGTTGTAATGCGGCAAAAGCGCATAGCTCTGGAATACCATCGCGGTATCACGCTTGTTCGGCGTAAGGGCGTTGATCGGCTCGTCGCCAAGGTAGATCTCGCCCTCGTCCGGGCTCTCAAAGCCTGCGATCATACGCAGCGTCGTTGTCTTTCCGCATCCGGAAGGCCCAAGGAGCGTAACAAAGCTGCCGGGTTCGATAAATATGTTAGCGTCTTTTACGGCATAGAATTCCTTGCCGGTCTTCGGATCCTTATATATCTTTGATATGTGTTCAAGGCGTACGCCTTTCTTTTCTTTAGCCATGTTCTCCTCCATAACGGTTTTAAGGTTCTTCTTTGACCTTGACTTGACGGCTGGTGCCGAATCGCTTGATGACCCAGTTCATGAGCAGCACGGAACCGTAAGTTATCACGATAAGTATCGTTGCAAACGCGCAGGCTATACCGTAAGAGCCCTTCTCCGCAAACTCGTTGATCTGCACGGTGATGAGCAGATACGAAGGTGTAACGAGAAGAATGATGGCGCTGATAGCGGTAATGCTTCGTACGAATGCAGTCACAAAGCCGCTTAAGAAGCTGTCCTTTATAAGCGGGAGCGTAACCGTCATAAATACCCTGAGGCTGTCTGCGCCCATATCGTAAGCGGATTCCTCAATGCTCTTGTCTATCTGCCTTAGGGCCGAAATACCGCTTCTGGTGCCTGTCGGAAGGCTTCGTACAACAAAAACGATAACAAGGATCAGACCCGTTCCGTAAATGCCTTTAAGTATATCGGTGCCGAAAAGCCCCCTCGCGAAACCGCGGATATATCCGATACCGAGAACCGTACCGGGCACTGCCATGGCAAGCATGGATACGGCCTCAATAAAGCCCTTTCCAACGAACTTTCTCTTTACCACAAGATAAGAGATGATCATGGAGAGCAGCGCCGTTATGGGCGCGGCGATAAGTGACAGGACAAAGCTGTCCTTGAAGGCCTTAAAGCCCTTATATTTCGTGAACACGAGACCGAACCATTTGAAGGTCAGATGGAAATCGAATCCCCATGTCTTGAACAGCGCTCCGAAAGGCACGCATACATACATCATGATAACGAACAGGGCAAGCGCCGAGCACATGATGGAAAGAGGGATAGTAACGCTCTTGTCGGTGATGAGCATCCTCGCCCTTGAAGCCTTTCCGGAAAGGGTTGCCGTGCTCTTTCTCTCAAGGTAATACTTCTGGATCGCGAACATGAACAGCGTGATCAGAAGGAGCACCACAGCCATCGCAGCCGCGCCCTGCTTATCATAAGCACCTGTTATCTGCAGGTAGATCGTGGTAGCGAGTGTATCGTAGGAACCGCCGATGATCATGGGGTTCGCGAAGTCCGCTATCGATTCGATAAACGTTACAAGGAACGCATTTCCGAGACCCGGAAGTATCAGCGGGAACGTTACCGTCATGAATACCTTGAATCTTGAGGCTCCCATGTCTCTTGCCGCCTCTTCGAGCGACGGGTCGATATTTTTCAGAAGCCCTTTAAGCATCATGTAGCAGACCGGGAAGAACGTAAGCGTCTGTACTACCACAATGCCCCAGAACCCGTATACGCTGTTGTCATATATCTTAAACAGATATCTTGTGATAAGGCCCGCTTTACCAAAGAGCATTATCATCGAAAGCGAAAGAACGAACGGAGGAGAAACAACGGGAAGCATCGATACGACCTTGAAGAGTCCTCCCATGAATTTCGTCTTGAGCTTTACGTACTCCTCCACATACGCAAACAAAAGACCTATAAGCGCCGAAGCAATGCCCACAACAAAGCCTACCTTCAGCGTGTTTGTTATAGCCTTCCTGAAGTTCGAAAGCCCCATTATCCTCTTAAATACATCAAGTGTCAGTCCGGATCGGCGTATCCTCTCAAATACGCTGAGGTCCGGATCGGACCCTCCCACAACACTGTCTACAAGAAGTATCGCAAGGGGATAGAGGATAAACAGTGTCAGGAAAGCGATCAATACCACGATGGTCGTTACCATTATGGGATCGCCGAGGAGCTTCTTCCTGTCAAGGCTGGCGCTCTGACTTTTTGCCATTATCATAACCTCCTGTGAAAGCCTTTTGCACCTTTGGGCGAGCCGGAATAAGTCCCGTCAGGCCGCCGGTGCGTGAAAAACGGAGCGAATGCAATTCGCATCCGCTCCGTAACAGTTGAATAATTACTCAGTCTTGAAACGACCGTCTGCTGCTGCACCGAGTGCATTCATAACTTCTTCAACATATTTCTTCGTATTTGCCTTTGCATCTTCGAAGTCATACTTCATAACGTTATCGGGATTAAGGCCGAAATCTGCAGCTTCCTGAGGCTGCTTTGCGTTCTTGATGACAAGGAACTGGTAAGAACCGTTCTTAGCGCCAAGCTCTACGCAGTCGGGGCTTAAAGCATATTCGATCCAGAGCTTTGCTGCGTTCGGGTGCTTAGCTCCCTTGAAGATAGCCGTTGCGCCGATCTCGAAGGATGTGCCCGACGAAGGGATGATGAGCTGGATGTTGGTGTAGCCGTTATCCTTGATCTGGGTGATGCCGTCATGAAGGAAACCGATACCTACTACGCATTCGCCTGTGCCGACATTCTTGGAAGGGCCGGAACCCGACTTTGTGTAAACTTCGATGTTCTTATCAATGTTAACAAGGTACTCGATACCCTTGTCATGGCCGTACTTCTGGATCATTGTGTTGACAACGAGCTTAGCTGTGCCGGCTGTGTTGTAGTTTGAAAGCCAGATGAGTCCCTTGTACTTGGCATCAAGAAGATCCTGCCAGTCCTTCGGAGCCTCGATACCCTTGCGGGCAAGCTCATCCTTGTTTACCATGAAACCGAGGATACCCTTGTAGATGCCGTACCAGCAGCCGTCCTTATCGCGGTACATGCTGTCGGAAAGATTAACTGCATTGATGGCTTCGTACTTCTCAAGAAGACCTTCAGATGCTGCTACGTTATAAGGATCGGTTGTGCCGCCGAACCAAACGTCGCCGGAAGGATTGCCCTTCTCTTCTTCGATCTTGCTCTGTACTTCGCCTGTTGAAAGACGCTGATACTTTACGTTGATCCCGTAAAGCTTTTTGAAATTGTCACATGCAGCTGCAAGATATTCTTCTTCGCAGGAACCGTAAACAACGAGTTCGCCCTCAGCCTTTGCGGCATCGATAAGCTTCTGCATCTCGGGGTTTGTGTTGTTTGAAGGCGTGCCCGAAGCGGTAGGCTCCTTCTTGCCGCAGCCTGCGATACCGATCACCATTACGGCAACCAGTAAAAGTGCCAATAGTTTTTTCATAAATTCTCTCCTTTCCGGATGACGTCTTTTCCGTAAGATACGGGATCGTCATCTGATATTACAAGGATACAACAAAAAAACTACCGGCTATACCCAAATTTCTGTTTTATTATCCGATTTTCTGAACAGTTTCCGAAACGCCGTGCAGGATCCGCGATATCCGCGGTACAATCCGGTTTGCGTTTCCAAAGCTGCCGTGTTTTCAGTTCATAAATTCCGACGGTGCTGTATTCGTGTATCTCTTAAATACGGAATTAAAGTGCTTATAGTCCGTAAAGCCCGTCATCTCCGAAACCTCATAAACCTTGTACTTTCCGGTTTGAAGAAGCTTCACGGCCTGCCTTATCCTGTACTGGTTCAGGAAATCGAGGTAGCTTGTCCCCGTGGCCTCCTTGAATTTTCTCGAAAGGTAGCTCGCCGACACGCCAAGCTCCGCAGAAAAGGCTTCAATGCTGATCTTTTCGGCAAAATGTTCCTTGGTTGCAGACAGCACATAGCGGACATACTCGTTGTCCGAATCCTCTTTTATGAAGATGTTCTCCGGGTTTTCGAGTTCCTTCTGTTTTTCGTCAAACTGCTCGTAAGCGCGCTCCCTGCGCAGCTCTTCCTTTATCTTTTCGATGGCGGCCTTAAGCTCCGCGCTGTCAACAGGCTTCATGAGATATGCCGAAACGTTCAGGTCTATGGCCTGTTTTGCGTAATCGAAATCGGCATAGCTTGTAAGGATCACCGTCTTGAAGGCTACCTCTTTCAGTGCCTCCCTTGTCATCGTTATCCCGTCCATGACCGGCATCATGATATCAACAAGCACGATATCGGGCTTTAATTCCCTTATCTTTTCAAGCCCTTCCATGCCGTTTGCGGCCTCTCCCGCAACGGTGCAGTCCCAGGACGTCCAGTCCATTGTGTAGGCTATCCCTTTTCTTATAATGTCTTCGTCTTCAACTATCAAAACCCTGTACATGAGCCATCCTCCCGCCCGCTCTTATTTCTCTCTTCTCGGAAGCACTATCCTCACAAGCGTTCCCTCGCCCTCTTTGCTGTCGATGTCAAGGCCGTAATCCCCTTTATACATCAGTTTTATGCGCCTGTGGATGTTGTAAAGGCCGTAGTGCGCCGTCTCGTTATCGTCCTTTGCAAGGCTCTCCCTGATCTCCTTAAGCTTTTCCGGCGCGATGCCCGCCCCGTCATCCTCACAGATAAACACGAGCTTGTCGGTTATCTTGTAGCCCCTTATCGTCACAAAGAGCTTCTCCTTGTTGCCAAAACCGTGTTTTATGGCATTCTCGAGAAGAGGCTGGAGAAGGAGCTTCGGAATAAGACAGTCCATAAGGTCATCACCAAAATCCGTGGCGTACTTAAACCGCTTGTTGAAGCGTATCTGCAGGATGTTCAGGTAATACCGGAGGTTGTTGAGATCCTCCCTCAGCGTTACCTCTTCCCTTGTATCCCTTATCGTATAACGCAGGATACCGGAGAGCGAAACTATCATCTTGTCCGCCGCCTCGGCGTCGATCTTCGCCATGAACCTGATATTGTCAAGGGTGTTAAAGAGGAAATGCGGGTTTAACTGGCTTTCAAGCTGTTTCAGCTGCGCAAAAGCCACATCCGTTGCAAGTTCCTTGTTTTCCGCTATCTGCCCCCTAAGGCTTTCAAGCATCTCGTTAAAATCATTCCCGATAGTCGTGAATTCCCTTGAACTGTCGGTGTTCAGCCGCACATCAAGATCGCCCTTCGAAACGGATTCGAAAGCCGCCTCTATCCTCCTTATATCTGCCGTATATTTCTCGGAGCTTGCATCCGTGCTCTTGTAGGTGATGAACACGATCCCCGCAAACACCATGATGACCACGCCGATAAGCAGCAGGAACACCCTGATGTGATCGCTCATATCGTCAACCGTCCAGACCGTAAGACCGTTCCTTACGACTGTCCTGCAAAGATAATAAAGCTTGCCCGAAGCCTTGACATATCCCGTATCCGTGTCAAAAGCCGCTGCCAGCTTCCCGTATGCGTCCCGGAGCATTTTGCTGTTTTCGGCGTAGATCCAGCCGTTTTCGTCCGTTATGGCAAAGAATCGTTCAACAGCACCGGTCATCTGCTTTATCACCTCATCAGGAACAATATAGACGACCAGGCATTTAAGCTCATCTTTTTCGTAAACGGCTTTTCCCATGCAGATATTACCTTCTGAAAGCGCCGTCACGGTGATACCTGTGGCCTTCCGGATGTTATGGAGTATCCCCCAGTCCATGTACTGCGCTTCTTTAAGATAATAGGGCACATTCCCCGCCGATGCGTAGAGCACCCCGCCCGAAGGCTCAAGCATCACAAGGTTTCCCGTCTCGCCAAACTCACCGCACTTTTCGTACAGGATCCCCGCGATCCTGTCCTTTGGGACACTTCCGTCGTTTTTAAGAAAAGCCTCTGCCGCCTCGTTTATCATCCCGTACCAGATATCCGTTGCGTGTGAGATCTTTTCAGCGGTTTCCCGGTTCTCATTCTCGTTCCTGTAGGTAACGGCGTTATTCCAGGCGATGCCGGTGATCGAAAGGATCACAAGAGCCGTTACGACCACAGGGACTATGGAATAGCTTATAAAAGTCTTTCTTATGCTGTCGCGAAAGCAGACCGTCTCTCTGTTCATGGTTCACCTCGCCTTAAAGAGTCTGCCAAACCGCGCGATCCAGTCTTCCTTGCCGGCGATAACGCTGTCCTTTGGCACTTCTATCCGTTTTATCGATTCATACGGCGCAACAATGCCGGACTCGGTGATGTCGGTCCTGACACTCCTGCGGCCGAGGTTTGCGGTTATGAATCCCTGGGCGTTCTTTGATGTCATAAAATCCACGAACGCTTCAGCCTCGGGTTTTCTTTCCGAAAGCCTGCTGATACATATCCCGTCGGGTGTGAAGACAACGCCCTCTTCCATATAAACAATGCTTATATGCTTGCCGCTGTTAAGCATTGTAACTGCAGCCTCCTCAAAGGTCAGGCCGACGGTATATTTTCCGTTCGCAACCCCCTCATACACCTCGGAAGAGCTTGAAAGCAGCACGCCGTCAAGATTTTTGCAAAAAGCCTCAACATAACCGAAACCCTTTTCCGGATCGCCTTCCCCCATTGCGTAAAGCATGTTGACAAGATGCTCAAAAGAAGAAGACGAACTTCCGGGGTCAGCAAAGGCTATCCGCCCTTTAAGCTTCGGATCCAGCAGAGCCTTGTAGCCCTTTACCTCAATATCGCCGATAAGATCCGTATTTATCATGATAACGCTCGGCACCAGCGTAAAACAGGTTATCCGCCTGTCAACGCTCTCATAGTTTTTGTCAAAAGCTTCGCGGTTCGGTGTTGTATAAGCATAAAACGCATCCTCAAAGGTGCTTACGGAGAGCAGGGAGCCTCCCCACAGGACATCAACGTCCTTGTCCTCCGTGATCCTTTTCAGCGCAGCGGAAGTGCCGAGGCTTATAACCTCGGTCTTTATCCCCGTTTCGTTCTCGAACTCCTTTATAAGCGGGATGATAAAAGCCTTCGGGTGCGGCGACACCACCACAAGTCCGGGCTTTGCCCCCCTCCTGCCCTTGGGCGCAAAAACAGCGGCGACAGCGATTATGAGCGCTATCGCAAGGCATGCCGTAATGCACAGGGCAATATGCTGTTTTAGAAACTCCACGATCTTTTTCATAAAATGTTTTCCCCGCAGGTTATTCTATCGTTTTCCGGTCAGGATATCAACCCGGTTACCGCTTCCGCAATGCCGGCTACAGTGTCCCCTGCGACCATGCTGACGGAATTATATTTTTTCTGCGCAATTTCCCCGGCCCTGCCGTTTATGTAAGCGCCTGCGGCAACAGATAAAAGCAGCGGTGAAAGACTGCCGGCATCTGTTCCCGTCTTTCCCGGATTTTCTGCCTTTTCAACGTTCCCCGGTATATATGCGCAAACTGCTGAAAGTATCCCTGACAAAACATCCCCGCTTCCTGCTGTCGCCATGCCGGAGCAGCCGGTATCGTTAAACAGAACATCCTTCCCATCCGTAACGATAGTTGCAGGACCCTTTAACAGCAGTATTACGCCGTTTTCTTCAGCATACTTCCTTGCGTTTTCCACAGGCGCTGCAAGGATCTCTTCTTTACTAAGGCCTGTGAGCCTTGAAAACTCCTTAATGTGAGGCGTAAGAACAAGTTTGGCCTTTGATGCCTTAACTGTCTCACGGTCAGTTTTTGACAGCAATGTTAACCCGTCCGCGTCTATTATAAGTGTTCCCGTGTAGTTTTTAAGCAGATATTCCAGTACTTTCCCCGTCTCTCCGGTTACGCCTATGCCCATTCCAAAAGCCACGGTTTTAACGTTTTTGATAAGCTCTGCGATCTCTTCTTCACAGAAAACAATCTCGCCGTCGTTGTCCGAAAGCGGGAAAAGCGTGCTTTCAAGCACATTTGATGCGACCACATTAAACAATGAATTTGGGACTGCAACCTTTACAACGCCGGCGCCGGCGCGCATTGCGGCGTTTGCCATGGAAGCCAGCCTAATTGCGCCGCTGTAGCGTTTCGACCCGCCTATAAGCGCGATATAACCGTAATCCCCTTTGTTTGAGAATTCGTTCCTCTTGCCGAAATACGGCTTTATGTCTTTGCTTTCAAGCAGATGATAAGGCTTTTCCACCGGCTTTATGCCTATGTCAAAGTTGGCTTTGTGCCTCATTACATCCTTTGCCATGTTTAAGAAATGTCCGGGTTTGAAGCTTCCTATGGAAGCCGTGATATCGGATATTACGCAGTTTCTGCCCTCTTCGCCTTCCGCAATACCGGTGTTCCCGTTAAGACCGCTGTTTATGTCGACAGAAACGACATATGCCCCGCTTTTGTTTATGGCTCCGATCGCTTCCGCAGCCTTCCCTTTTACTGCGCCGTGAAAGCCTGTCCCAAAGATGCAGTCAACTATTGTTTTGTAACTGCAGAGCGACATTCCAGCTTCAAAAAAGCGCACAGGAACCCCCTGTTCCCTGCATTTATCGTAATAGAACCTGCCGTCTCCGGAAAATCTGTCTTCAAGCAGGATAAGAGCGGTTTCAATACCCTTTTCAAACAAAAGGGATGCGATCACATATCCGTCACCCGCATTGTTCCCGCTTCCGCATATTATCGCGACCGGCGGCTTCCAGTCTGTATTATCAAATACAGCTCTGCCCGCTCGCATCATAAGCTCCCTGCCCGTGGTTCCGCCCGATATGGTCTCTGCATCGCTGTTACGCATGTTTTCAACAGAAAGTATCTCTTTCATAAAACAATCCCCGTTATCAAAAGATCGATCTTATTATATCCCAAAAGGCAAAAAAGATGCAATTCTTAAATATGCTTCTATGCTTTCTTGTCTGTTTCCCGGAAGCAGAAAACGGGCCTGCCTGCCACCGTCCACGCAGGAAAACCTGCAACGGTGGCAAACAGGACCGCCTCATAAGACTCATTTGATTTGATCTGAACTATACTACTTTTTTATTACAATATTGATGTTCACATCCTTGTAATACGGCAGGCTGCAGGAGAACTTAAACGGAACAACTATATCTTCCGTCATGGTGCTGAAGTAAGTATTCAGAACCTCGTCACTAAGATTGCCTATATATTCAAAGTTGCAATAACTGCTGATCGGATCGCGTGGTCCTTCTGAATTTTCACCGGCATAATAAACCCTAAACAGTTGCATCCATATAGGCTGTACATAACTGCCGGACTTTTCGACCAGACTCTTGATCTGGGCTCCTTCAACATGATTGTATATCCAATTCATAGAAACTTCCAGATTTACCGTTTCCTGATAAGCAAGCTGCCTAGCATTGTCCGGATTGTCCGGATCCTCCCAGATACTCTCAACATGAGGCAGTATCCTTTCATAATGCATCCTGCTGTCATCACCGCAGATATCACAGATTTCATAGATAATATGCGTCCAGGTATCTCCGTTGTACTTTATGCCGTTATCTCTTGTGGTATGCCCTGCGTATGCAGCCGGGTCCTCGCTGTGCATATGATGGAAATCGCGGGAATTTTTGTCCGCAAATCCGATCTCGACCGTAAAGGACTTGAAGGCGTCAGTATCGGCAGGCGTAAATACAACATTGATAAACTTCGCCGACTCTCCATTCTTTCTCATGTCAGAAAGAAGCTGTGCATATGTCTTTGATGTTATAGCGGTTGATGTACCGGAAGCAAAGCTGAAGGTTCCATCAACCTTGAGCGGTACGGCCAATCCTTCGGGAGATTCCACTCCGCTAACAGCATTGTTCCTGTCAACATGTGCCAGATAAACAGCATTCAGTTCCTTAAGGATATCGCTTACTTTACCTGCTTTATCATTCAGCCAGATAAAATCAAATTCATAAGTGCTGAGCTGAGGTGTAAGCTGGATATCAACAAGTTTTGTTTCACCGCATTCGCACTTGTACTGCTCTTTCTTAACGCGAAGCGTAAACTTCTTGGTCGGATCGAGCAGATTTACATACTTGCCGTTTGCATCCAGTGTCGCATATGTTCCTGCGGTATCAACATACGCATCATTCTTTACCCAGTTGTGAACGTGTCCCGTTCCTTTAGGGATCGCGACTGTCTTCGTCTGTTTCTTGAATACACTGTTGGTAAAGGTTGCGGTGTATACTCTGGTGCCGTCCTGCTGTAATGTGGGCTCAACGGTAGTTACGGATTCTGTCGCGACAGTTTCTGTTTCGGCATGTGTATGGTTGGTATCGTACTTACAATAGCGTGTCGCGGTAACGGTGGAATTGTCGGCACTCCATGTATAAACGGGTTCGCCCCATACATGAGCGATAGCAGGGATAGCCACTGTCGTCTTTACGGTGCCAAACTGCTCGGACTTGAATACTGCCGTATATTCGCCTGTTCCGTCTGCGGTGCAGCTTGTTTCTTTGGTTATCTTATATGTTATATTTGTGGTCGTCTCGGTGATCACATGTGAAGGATCGCGCGTACATACGACCTTCGCGGTTACGGACTTGTGGTCATCGGACCATGTGTAAACGGGAGTACCCCATGTATGACCGAGTGCAGGGATCGTCTCTGTCTTTTCAGCGATCCAGCACTGCGAACAGGTTATGGTCCTTATTCCTTCCTCGGTACATGTCGGCTGTTTTGTTATCTCAACATAATCGAACCTATGCTGGCCGGTAGCGGGTATTGTTTCCCCACCGCTTATGATCTGACCGCAATGAGGACACAGATACATATCCGTTCTTCCGTCTCCGCCGCAGGTTGCCGCAAAACCGGCACGCAATACAAGTTCGCCGGCTTTGTGATTGTTCGGATCCGGTCTACCTGTCTGGATATCCTCCGTCTTACCGCAGATACGGCATCTTATATGAGAGATCTCAGGTGTGACGCAGTCAGCCTTATCAACGGATAAAGTATCAAATTCGTGTGCATTCGGATCAATATCAAGATGCTCTTCTTTGATCAAACCGCAGACAGTACAAGGATGTCTCATATATCCGTCGGAATTACAGGTTGCTTTCCTGTAGCCCGCAATATAATTGTCTAACCAGTTGTGCATGTGGCGCGATGCGGTGACATATATCACATCCCTGTCCGCGACTGTTGTGGCTGACAAAGGATAGCCGTTATCAAGAAGCCACTTGAGACCCTCGCCTTCGGCAACCTGAACTGAAGGTGCCGTGAGTTTTGAACCGTAAGGCACAGTTTCTTCCTTGATTATCTCACCTTTGTCCATCCATTTGACTTCAATAGTTTTCTTGATATATTCAACTCTTACGGTGATACCGCCGCCGGGCATGGGTGCTTCCGGATCAACATCGGTTTCAACATTACCTCTGACAATATAGAGTTTGTAATTATATCCGGTCTTTTCAAGGCTTGGCGACTCAAGATTTCCTATCGGTTTGCCGGTCTCAACGCCCTGTGTGGTCCATGTTTTTTCATCGGTTACCCATGTGATGTTCTGATACTGTGCAACAGGCGTCCATTTTGCAGTGTAGACTTTGTTTCCGTAAGCTCTTCCGAAGGAATTAATATACCCGTTTTCGTCATACCAGTTAAGAGTATATACATAACCGCTCATTGGAGGATGTGTGATCTCGGGTTTTGCGGGAACGGGCTCTCCGTAGACGACTGTATCTTCCCTTATAATGTTTTCATACTCATCCTGCCAGGTTACGGTTACCGTAGCGCCATCTCTTGCATGTCCTATAAAGATAACTCCTTCATCAGGCACCACATAATCCTCGGTAACAAGCGTCCAGTCCTTGTCATCCGCGAGTATCTCACTAAGCTGCTTATCATCTGGCCACGTGTAGACCGGAAGATACACATTTATCGCGCCTTTATAACTGTGAACCTTTGTATAACTAGACACAATATTTCCGTTTTCATCAGTATATGTTACCTTCGGATATGTCTTGATCACATCACACGGAACACTGTACCAGTCAATACCCGAGAGACTCGGTGAAATTTTAATGAACTCTTTCCCAACCTTCTGCAGTTCATCATATATCTTCTCACCGGACCTTTTAGTGATCAAACCTTGGGTTATCTTATTATTATCGGTCACCGGTTTATCGTAAACGATCATAGGATGTATCTCATGCTTTGGAAGTTTGTCAAAGTAGAGCCTTACAACCGTCTCGTTCTTGACCATCAGGAAATACATTACGCCATCAGAATTCTCAAGCGTGGTTACGATATTCTCGTAATACTCGTTATAATTCTTTAATATCTGTTTATATTTCTTTATCGCGGCATCATAGTCTTTGGCTCTCATTTCACCTTTCCTATACTTTTCAACCGCCTCTTCCATTTCCTTTTCGGCTGCAAGGACCACACTCTGCAGATCCATTATGCCGGGATAATCAATACCGGTCAGGTAATAATCATCGTACTGCTTTGCAAATTCAGGGCTGATCTTGAGATCGTATTCAATGCCGTCCCATCCGTCGAAACCGCCGGTCTTTACATAATCATAGGTTCCGTCATCATTCTGTACATAATACTCTACTGCAGCAGTCGCCCTGACGCCCTTCCAGTGGACTTTTAAGGTACGCCTTATCTCAACTGTTGTGAAACCGAAAGAGTTGTTGCGGTAAACAAAGGATATCTCGCCCCAAAGCTCTTCTTTATCGTCATCAACAGGTTTTACATAAACCTCGTTTGTGGCGGGCAGATACTGGAATGAATGCTTTCCGTTGGATTTGCCGTTTTCTCCGTCCAGATCTACGCATGTGACAACGAAATGCTCTTCGTTATACTGGATGTATTCCCTGGTGTTTATCGTAAACCTGTAGTTCTCGGTGCCCTTCTTGCTTGTATCCTGGCTCTTTGTACTAAGTGAACCATCCTTTAAGGACATCATATAAACATCAAATACAGCATCCGGCACCTTTACGGTGTTCCTGCCCTCATCAAATTCGAGCGTTTCGTACAATTCCGCGTCATCCACTCCGTTGTTCGGATGCGGAACCGGAACCTCCTTTGCGCCCAGTGTCAGCAGAGGCCAGGTCTTCTCATACAGTTTGATTTCTTTCTTTACGGCATCATCACCTATCTGGGCCTTAAAATTGATCTCGAGATAAGCACCCAGTTCAAACAACAGAGAACCCATAATACCGCTGTTGGGCTTTTCTCCGGACTTCCATTCGTAAAACATATAGATAAATCCGTAGAATTCCGCATAAAGACCCACTTCTGCCGTTATACCGACTGAATCGAGATCCGTCGAAAGAAGGCCGATCCTGAAATCGAGGAGAACGCCGGCACGGAGTCCCACCATACCGAAGGTAAAGAAATCCACACGGAAGTTGGGTGTTTCAAGGTCTCCGACCTTTTTCTGCACTTCTCCCTCAGCAACAGAAACATGGTAGGTATACTGTTTTGCGTTACCGTAGGATACGCTGAAGCCGATCATCGCGTTAAGCTTGAACTTAACGACAAGATTTGCCCTGAGGCTTACAGCTACAACATGCCATGGATCGATGTGGAACTCAAATTTCAAAAGTTCCTGGTTGATGATAGGGATGTACTCTGCATCATTTTCAAGCATAGCGGCGTATTTGGTCGGAAGGTCGCCGCCAAGCGAACCCTCTGCTGCAGCATCGGCATCCTTGTTCGCTCCGATCTTCCCATCCTCGCCCTTTTGCTTTGTATAGGTTCCGCCGCCCTGTACGGTTTCAAAACCGTCGGATATCATCTTGATCCTCTTGCCGAGATTGACCATGAAATCACCGGTCTTCGGGTTGGGATTGCCGTCAGCGCCTGTTGTCTTGAGAAGGTTTGCCCAATCGGTATCCTTTTCGTCCGTCTTGGTCATTACCGTTGCGGAAGCGCCAAGGCATGTAAAGGTACCGGCCTGAAGACCGGCATCGATCGTCGCATCAGTAGGGATGATACCTGCCCATTCGATCTCGAGGCTGAAATTATACCCGAGGAGGACTTCCTGCTCAAGTCTTGCGCCAACCTTAATCTCGATGATATTGTCACCGTTCAGCTTGATCTTAATTGCAAAGCCTGCGCTGAATACGGCGCGGATACCTTTTCCGCTGAAGTGCTCAAGCTTCGGTGAAAGCGTGAAGTCTATGGAAAGTCCGGAAAACTCCACTTTGCTGCCTGCGGCAAGAGCGCGGAGTTCTTCAACGGCTATCTCGTCGCCTGTATCTGTCTGGAATTTCAGGTTCTTTAAGGCATCTGCCATCTCGGGATCATCCGGAAGTACGGCATCACCATTGATAAGGCCTACAATATAGTTACCGGTAACATCCACAAAACCGCTTGCTTCAAGCTGTTTCTGCATGTTCTCGCGCATTGCGCCGGCATCTGCTTCGGAAACAGGCATTTCCACATTCGAAACCTTCTTGAACATACCCTGTGACCTTTGGGTCTGCTCTGCTGTAGTCTTTTCATAGGTTACGGTAACAATGTCGTTTTCAGTTGTTATGGAAGTTATCTTTCCAAGCCCCTTTGTGCTTGCAGTAAGTGCAGCTGTATCTACTGGAAGCGTGCCTTCGTAGAATACGAGGATATCGCCTTCCTTCACGCCCGCGCCCTTCTTAAGGCCGAGTTTTTCATGCAGAGGACTTGAAAAATCAAGTTCAGCAGGGGTAAGTGTCAGCGTTCCGCCCGAGATATCCGCGCGTACCTGTACGGGTATCGAGACAGGCTTCTTGATGATATCGAGTATCGTAGCGCCGTCATAGGCATATTTATTGTCTCCGAGAACCTCTGTGATCCTGTAATAACCGATATCACCGTCAACAGTACCGTCATCCTTCAGAGTGCCTTCATATACCGCGATCACGGTGCCTTTTGTAAGTTCCCTGTAAACGGTAAGAACACCGCTCCGGTCATTATTGACCACTTCCTGGTCGTCATCCGCAATAAGCGTAAATACACTTCTGAGTTCGGGAATACCCTGAACCTGGGCATACGGGATATAAATAACTTCATCGCTTACAGCTACATCATTGAACTCTTTTTTATCAACCGTGAAGTTGTTGTAGACGATCTGCTTTTCGGTCTCTGCGCCTTCAAAGGCATAGCGGAGATATTCGGTATCGAGAAGCTCTGCCTGCCAGAAGCAGCCTTCTTTCCATGTTCCCGAAGCGGGACGAAGAACATAGATTTTTCCGTTGTTCCATTCTCTCATTCTGAGTTTTTCAACAGCATCAGATAGAATCGAAACCTTATCGGGATCGAACATGCATACTTCACGCCAGTAGCGCTCAACGGAGTCGGTTTTTTCAAGGCCGTAAAGCGCATACAGATCGGGAAGCGTATCACAGTTGGGATCGATGCTGACTTTGAGAAGGAGCTCCCTTGTCATGTCATCGGGAGTGTAAGACTTATCACCGGTGAAGATATCGCCGGCATTACCCTTGTATTCTTCAAGGGTAAAAGGAATATCTTCTTCGCATGTGGAGAGATTTCTCAGAGAGATCAGTTTTGCGATCTGATCTTTGGAAAGATTCTTATGCGTAACGACAAGAACCTCATAATTCTTGTCGACATCCATCTTTGCGACATAATCATACGAGAATACGCCATCCAAACCGTCTTTGCTTCCAAAGCGCGGATAAAGCGTCATGTTGTGGTCGATGATATCGCTCGAAGCCGTGACTGTCTTATACGAATCATCATAATACCAGCCAAGGAACATCTGGCCTTTGCACTTTGCTATAGGCAGCTGTGCGACCGTTACGCCCTGTTCGACCATAAGCGTGTCGGGCAGTTCGACGTTTGCCTTGTCTTCTTCAGACAGCCCTGCCGGCATTGCAAATTTGACTTCATGCCATGCTGAAGTCTGTGGATCGTTCTTATGCTTGTTTGCGTTAACGATAAGAATGATCGCTGTAATGATACCGGCAAGTGCGACTAACGATGATATGCCGATGATCAATACCTTCTTTGTCAGGAACTATTTCATAATCCCCCCGCATTAATTTAGTTTGAGTGTTTTATAAAGCTTGACCGCAGACTCAAAAGTCGCGGCAATGTTCATGTTTTGGCCCTTGTCGTAGGTTCCGGTCACAATGCCGACAAATCTCCCGCTTGCATTAATAAGCGGGCAGCCGCTGTTTCCGCCCGAAACAGGCGCAGTAAACAGTATGCGCTCGACATCCCCGGGATCCCATATTCCGCAGACATTGCCAAGGGTTACAAGATTACAGACTCCGAATTGGCTGCCTATGGCGGCAACCCACTCGCCGCGGCGCGGCAGGCTTTCGGAAGGAAGAAGAGCCGGGTATTTTGGCAGGGGCAGGCGGCAGGCTTTGCTTTGGACTTTGCAATTAGTTGTTGACCTTTCAAAAAAATACATGTACACTTTACTGTAAGCGGTTTGTGTGTTACCGCCCCGTTTCCGTTCACATGCCGGCATCCCGGCCGGTCCCCGGGCACATAAAGAGAGAATTTCGCATGCGTATAAAACTCCTTAAGATCTTCAAAATGCTGTTCAGTAAGATAGCCCTGTCGTTCCTGCTGCTCTCGCTGCAGGTTGCCGCCATGGTCTTTTTCGCGTACAAGGCAGCGGATTCCTTCATCTGGTTCCAGACAGCAAGCATCATCCTCAGTGTTATCCTTGTGCTTATCATCATAAATAAATCCGAACCCGCAGAATACAAGGTCCCCTGGATCATACTTATCATGCTCCTGCCTATTTTCGGCGGTCTTCTCTACGTTCTCTTTGCCAACCCGACCATCCCGGTGCGCACCCACAGGCGCTTAAGCGAGATCTCCGCGGAGCTTTCCCGGTACTCTGTCCGGGAAGAATCCCTTTCCGAATATCTCGGAAACTTCTCAAATATCGAAGAATACCTTATTTCCAACGGTTCAGACGGCGGGAGGCTCCATAACCGCATAACCTATTTCCCCATAGGCCAGAAGTTCTTCGAGGACTTCAAAAAAGAGCTTAAAGCCGCAAAGAAATTCATCTTCCTCGAGTATTTCATCATCGATCCCGGCGTAATGTGGGATGAGACCCACGCCATCCTGCTCGAAAAAGTAAAGGAAGGGCTGGATGTGCGCGTGATCTATGATGAAATGGGGACCCTCGGCAAGCTCAGGAGCAACTTTTACAAAACTCTTGACGCCGAAGGCATCAAATGCATCAAGTTCAATCCTTTTATCCCCATAGTGTCAGGCATCTACAACAACCGCGACCACAGAAAGATCGCGGTGATCGACGGCAAGGTCGGCTACACCGGCGGGCTGAACATCGGAGACGAATACATAAACTTAAACAAGCGGCTCGGAACCTGGAAAGACAATGCCATAAAGATCGAAGGCGATGCGGTGGACGGCTTCTGCAAGATGTTCCTTACAGCCTTTGACCAGCAGACGAAAACAAATTCGGATTATGATGAATTCCTGGAACAGGAAGCCCCTGTTTTTCCTGACGAGCCCGGCGCGATCATCCCCTTCGGAGACGGCCCCCGCCCGTTCTATGCGGAGCGCATAGGCGAGAACAACTTCTTGAGCCTTATCTCCCTGGCAAAGAAGCGCATCTGGATCACAACACCTTACCTGATACCGGATTTCACGCTTATCAATGCACTGCGCATAGCAGCAATGAGCGGTGTGGAGGTCAAGATCGTCACGCCGCATATTCCGGACAAGCTGATAGTATTTGGCATAACCAAATCCAACTACGAATATCTGCTTGACGCAGGCGTTGAGATCTATGAATACACCCCCGGCTTCATGCATGCCAAGATGATGATAATAGATGATGAGGCAGCTTTCATAGGTACCATAAACCTTGACTACAGAAGCCTTGTACACCACTATGAGGACGGCGCCGTGCTCTACCGTACACCCTGCATAAAGGACATGCAGGAGGACTACCGTCAGATCATTGAGTCTTCAATGCCGATAGCAAATGACTACCACCTGATACTTTCAAAGCTTATAACGGCGGTATTCCGCGTCTTTTCACCGATGCTGTGAATCAAAAAAGCGGCCGCACGCATTAACGTGCCGGCCGCCTGGCATATCCGGTATGTAACGGTATAAAGTGCCGGTGTATTTATCCCCGCACTTCTCCGTGTCTTAATAATAATACCCGCCGTGAGGAAGGTTTTGCTGTATCTCTCTGAAGACAGAGGCAAACAAAGAACCGAACAGAATCATAAACATTAACGAGATCACAACCCCTATGGCAAGCATAAGGAGATAGAATCTTGCAAAATTCCTGCGGTTCACGTTTTCATTGCTGCCAAAGGCAAATACAAAGGCAAGGATTATGCCTGCGCAGGGGATCATGGAGAACAGGCAGTAGTATCCGAGATAAGCCCAGGGTGACAAAGGCTTTAAGGAATCCGGAAGATTGCCCTCGTTTATATCGCCGGGATTCACATACTGGTTATAACCCGGATTGAGATTGGGGTTGGTCTGGTAACCGTATCCCTGGTTGTAGGTCTGCTGGGTGTTTGGCGTGCTCTGCGATACATTGTCCGCAGCTGTGGAGAAACCGGCTACAGGTGCTTCACCCGGTACAGGAAAACGATTGCCGCAGATAGGGCAGAACTTGGTATCATCGGCACAATTGGAACCGCATTTTGAACAGATCATTTTTTATCCTCCGTTATCGTGTGATAAACTTTGTATTCAGTATACTACTTTTTCCCCCCGGACTTCAAGTAAAATCGAAATGTCTTATATCCTGTCCAAAGCGCCCTGTCTTCCCGCCAAAGCGGCAAATTCCGGCCCGGGGCGGCTTGTCTTCACATTCCCGCGGCACGCATCACCATATTTATCAGGTTTTTCTCACGGAAGATCATCGGTACCTCCCCCGGATATACCGTAACCATCCTGAAGACATAATAACCGAGCGTAATGGCCGTTACAACGATAAGCGGCACGACCGGAAACCCTTTTTTCCCAAAGACCCAGCGTCTTACAAGCATCCAGATGATGAGCGGTACCCAGAGCACAATGCAGGCATGCATCCTGAACGCTTCCGCAAAATGAAGTGTAAAAAGCAGCGAGAAAGCCCGTGTTATCCCGCATCCCGGGCACGGGAACCCGGTCACTGCCGCAACCGGACATATGGTTTCGAACAGAATGTGCATGACGGCGCAATATACAGCAAGAAGGACTATTGCCAAGCCATGATCCTTCACATCCTTTTTTATGTTTATAAAAACCATCTTAAGTTTCATTTTCTGCATATCCCTCTGCCTGCAAACCGGCATGATGTTCACTTCTATAGTTATCACGGCCGTCCTGCTTTGTCAAACATCTTTTTCCCGAACAGCATATCTTTCAAGGAAATCTTACACAAAAATGCGGGCAAAAAGCCGCGAACATTTGTTCTAATTTCTCTTGCTTTTTTTATCGTCTTGGTGTATAATCCGTCTGTAGTTCGCATATTGAACCGTTACCACCCGACCTGATACCGATAATCCCAAGGATCTTACTGCAATGGACTTTAAATTACACTCAGAATACAAACCCACCGGCGACCAGCCGGAAGCAATAAAAGCCCTTGTCGACGGCTTCCGCGAAGGCAACCAGTTCCAGACGCTCCTCGGCGTGACCGGCTCCGGCAAGACCTTCACCATGGCCAACGTCATCGAACAGCTGAACCGCCCCACTCTTGTCATTGTTCACAACAAGACTCTTGCGGCCCAGCTTTACGGCGAATTCAAGGAGTTCTTCCCCGAAAATGCCGTCGAATACTTCGTTTCTTACTACGATTATTACCAGCCCGAGGCCTACATTGCCTCCACCGACACCTATATCGAAAAAGACAGCGCAATTAACGACGAGATCGACAAGCTCCGCCATTCCGCGACCGCAGCTTTATCGGAGCGCCGCGATGTCATAATCGTTGCCAGCGTTTCCTGCATTTACGGCCTTGCAGACCCTGTCGATTACCGCAACATGACGCTTTCCCTGCGTCCCGGCATGCAAAAGGACAGGGACGAGATGCTGCGCCGTCTCGTGGACATGCAGTACATCCGCGGCGATATGGACTTCAAGCGCGGTACCTTCCGTGTCCAGGGCGATGTCGTTGACATCTTCCCCATCGCGTCAACCGACACCGTTATCCGCGTCGAGTTCTTCGGTGATGAAGTCGACCGCATCTGCGAGACAGATTATCTCACAGGCGAGATAAAGGCCACTCTTGAGCACATCCTGCTGTTCCCCGCCTCGCACTATGTCGTTCCCGAGGAAAAGATGAAGCGCGCCCTCGTCAACATCGAAAACGAGATGAACGAGCGTGTGGCGTACTTCAGGAGCGAGGACCGGCTGATAGAAGCCCAGCGCATAAAGGAGCGCACTTCCTTTGACCTCGAGATGCTTCGTGAGACAGGCATCTGTTCCGGCATCGAGAATTACTCCATGCACCTTGCCGGCAACACCTTCGGCAGCACCCCGCATACCATCCTTGAATACTTCCCTGACGACTTTTTGATAATAGTTGACGAGTCACATATCACAATGCCGCAGATACGCGGCATGTACGCCGGTGACCAGGCCCGCAAGTCAAACCTTGTTGACTACGGCTTCCGCCTGCCCTCCGCAAAAGAGAACCGCCCCCTGAACTTCGAAGAATTCGAGGGCTTCATCAACCAGATGATGTTCGTTTCGGCAACTCCCGGCCCCTACGAGGCCGAACACGAGCTCATGCGGACCGAACAGGTCATCCGCCCCACAGGGCTCCTCGATCCCGAGATCTCCGTACGGCCCATACAGGGCCAGATAGACGACCTTATCGCCGAGATAAGGAAAACCACCGACCGGCATGAAAAAGTCCTCGTAACGACCCTTACAAAGCGTATGGCGGAGGACCTGACGGCATTCTTACGCGAAGCAGGCATCCGCGTCAAGTATCTCCATTCCGATATCGACACCCTCGAACGTTCCGAGATCATACGCGATATGCGCATGGATGTATTCGACGTCCTTGTCGGCATCAACCTCCTGCGCGAAGGCCTCGACATCCCTGAGGTAAGCCTTGTCGCCATCCTTGATGCCGATAAGGAAGGCTTCCTGCGCGCCGCAACGTCCCTTATCCAGACAATAGGACGCGCCGCACGTAATGCCAACGGCCACGTTGTCATGTATGCCGATACAATAACAGATTCCATGCGCGTCGCAATTGACGAAACAAACCGCCGCCGCGCCATCCAGCAGAAATACAACGAAGAACACGGCATCACCCCGCAGACCATAATCAAAAAGGTCCGCGATCTCATAAGCATAACAAAGAAAGTGGAAAAGCAGGCAGACACGGAAGAAAAGGACCCCGAATCAATGTCCGCAAAGGAGCTCGAAGCCTACGGCAAGAAGCTTTCAAAGCTCATGGCCCGCGCCGCTGCGGAGCTGGACTTCGAAAGCGCCGCGGTTTACCGCGACAAGATGCTCGCTGTAAAGCGTGCGCTGCTTGACAAATAAACAGGATTGCCCGTAAGGACAACGCAGCCCGCATGCCTGCCCGTCCTCCTGCGATCATTCAAATAATCAGGGCTTACGGCCCGTTCATCCGAGGTTGATATGGCATCAAAGAATTACATCCGCATCCGCGGAGCACGTGAAAACAACTTAAAAGGCATCGACATCGACATCCCGCGCGACGAATTTGTGGTATTTACCGGGCTTTCAGGCTCCGGCAAGTCTTCTCTCGCCTTCGATACGATCTATGCGGAAGGCCAGCGGCGCTACATGGAGTCGCTTTCTTCCTATGCGCGCCAGTTCTTAGGACAGATGGAAAAGCCCGACGTGGACAGCATCGAAGGCCTCTCTCCTGCCATTTCCATAGACCAGAAGTCAACTAACCGCAACCCCCGCTCCACAGTTGGCACCGTTACCGAGATATATGACTACCTGCGCCTTCTCTACGCCCGCGTGGGTACTCCTCATTGCCCCGACTGCGGCCGTGTCATCTCCCGCCAGACTGTCGACCAGATGACGGATGTTGTTGCGGCCCTTCCCGAAGGCACGAAATTCATGATCCTCGCGCCCGTCGTAAGAGGCCGCAAGGGCGAACACGCAAAAGTCTTCGAGACCGCCAGGAAAAAGGGGTATGTCAGGGTGATTGTTGATGATATCCTGCACGACCTTTCGGAAGAGATAAAACTCGAAAAGAATAATAAACATAGTATTGATATAGTCATAGACCGTCTTGTTGCAAAGGACGGCATCAAAAAGCGTATCTCGGATTCCCTCGAGACCGCGCTTTCCCTTGCGGACGGCACCGCAAAAGTACAGATCCCGGATAGCGAGACGCTTACCTTCAGTTCCAACTTTGCCTGCCCTGACTGCGGAACGGTACTCGAAGAGCTCGAGCCTCGCTCCTTCTCCTTTAACAACCCCTTCGGCGCCTGCCCGGAATGTCACGGGCTCGGCATGAAAAGCGAGTTCTCTCCGGAGCTCATGATCCCTGACAAGAGTCTTTCCCTCAACCAGGGCGCGATCTCCGTCACCGGCTGGGGAAGTTCGGGCGAAAAAGGCAGTTTTACTCATTCCGTTCTCGAAGCAATGGCTTCGGAATACAACTTCAGTCTCGACACTCCTTTTGAAGATCTTTCTGATAAAGTCCGCGAAACGCTTGTCTACGGTGACCCGTCAAGAGAGCTCAAAGTGCACTACAAATCCCAGCGCGGGACAGGTGTATACGACGTTAAATTCGAAGGTCTCATCAAAAACGTGGAGCGCCGCTACAAGGAAACGTTTTCAGAGGCACAGCGCGCGGAATACGAAACATATATGGTCTACACTCCCTGCAGTTCCTGCCACGGAAAGCGCTTAAAGCGCGAATCCCTGGCCGTTACCATTGCAGATAAGAACATAGCTGATCTTACTGACTACTCGCTGTTCGACTTAAAGACCATGCTTGATGATCTTAAGCTCACACCTACACAGGAACAGATAGGCCGCCTCGTCCTTAAAGAGATCAAGGCACGCCTCGGTTTCCTCGTTGATGTGGGTCTGGATTATCTTACCCTTTCCCGCTATGCTGCATCCCTTTCCGGCGGCGAAGCCCAGCGTATCCGCCTTGCCACCCAGATCGGCTCCGGTCTTGTAGGTGTTACCTACATCCTTGATGAACCCAGCATAGGCCTGCACCAGCGCGACAACGACAAACTCATCGCAAGCCTAAAACACCTCAAAGACCTCGGAAACACGCTTATCGTCGTCGAGCACGACGAAGATACCATGCGTGCTGCGGATCAGATCGTAGATATCGGCCCCGGTGCCGGGGAAAACGGCGGAAAGCTTGTGGCACAGGGCACAGTCGAAGACATAATCGCGTGTCCCGAATCCATTACCGGAAAATACCTCTCCGGCGAGCTTACCATCCCCGTTCCGTCAAAACGCCGCAAGCCTACCGGCTGGATAGAGATAAAAGGCGCCCGTGAAAACAACCTGAAAAACATAGATGTAAAGATACCTACAGGCGTTTTTACCTGCGTTACGGGTGTTTCCGGCTCGGGGAAGTCCTCTCTTATAGCAGAGATCCTTGAAAAACGCCTCGAAAAAGACCTTAACAGGGCCCACTGCATTCCGGGTGCCCACACTTCCCTTACAGGTCACGAGGATCTTGACAAGGTCATCAACATAGACCAGTCGCCCATTGGCCGCACTCCCCGCTCGAATCCCGCCACCTACACCGGCGTTTTCGACATGATCCGCGACCTTTTCGCAAACACACAGGATTCCAAGATGCACGGCTACACCAAAGGACGCTTCAGCTTTAATGTGAAGGGCGGCCGCTGCGAAGCATGCTCCGGCGACGGCATAATCAAGATCGAAATGAACTTCCTGCCCGACGTTTACGTTCCGTGCGAAGTCTGCGGCGGAAAGCGCTACAACCGTGACACTCTTGATGTTCTCTACAAAGGCAAGAACATATATGATGTCCTGAACATGACCATCGAAGAAGCTGTCCGCTTCTTTGATGCCGTTCCGTCTATCCGCAAAAAGATCGAGACCCTTAACGAAGTCGGCCTCGGATACCTGAAGCTCGGTCATCCTTCAACCCTGCTCTCCGGCGGCGAGGCGCAGCGCATTAAGCTTGCAACCGAGCTTTCACGCCGCAGCACCGGAAAGACTGTTTATATCCTTGACGAACCAACAACCGGTCTGCATTTTGATGATGTAAACCGTCTTGTCGGCATGCTCGACCGCCTCACAAAGGGCGGAAACACTGTTATCGTCATAGAGCACAACCTGGATGTCATAAAGACAGCAGACTACATAATCGACATGGGCCCTGAGGGCGGCGAGCGCGGTGGCACCGTCATCGCAACCGGCACCCCGGAAGAGATAGCAAAGAAAAAAGCATCCTACACAGGTCAGTACCTGCGCAGGATGCTGAAATAACTTTATTTACCATTCGTACCCGTCAAGTTTACCGGTGTCCTCCTGCTTTATCAGTTTTCCGTCAGGATCAAATACATTTCGACATACTGCGCCCCAAGTTCTTGCGAACCATGAATTATAGATCACGCTCATCTCCGCGCGCAGCAGATCAATTGTAAGCCATTCAAGCTGTCCTTCCTCGTTGATCGAAAGCTTACTGCCCATTGCACCGTTAATACTGTAAAACGCACTCGGTTCACCGCCATCTTTATCACATATAAGCAAAACTGCCGTAAAAGTTTTTCGCGCTACTTCAAGAGAGCCTGCAAGGTACTCATCTGTGTTGATAATCTCATAAATCTCATCCAGAGTCTTACCCTTAGTTACAGAGAACACATATTCTTGCATTGCGGCAAACTTACCATACACGCCGTCTTTTTCACTTGTTTTTGGATATGAATAAGCTGAGATATACAGTTTACCTTCGTATTCAATCTGATCTACGATATCATACTCACTGTCGCCTGACTCGTAACCGTATTGCCCAAGGACCTTACCGTCCGTGCCGGTTCTGAACAGGGCTGTTTTCCCGCCTTCCATGTTTGTCATGCTTACAAGATAGCCATTATCGCAGACAGTAACACTTCCAATGCGTGCGCTGTGTACTTTACCGATAGCATTTGAAACTGTACTGAGTTCGTTCCCTTTGCTGTCCAGAATGCAAACGCACAGATATTCTTGCGTTTCTGCAGGCGGTACATCATCAGGTATCGTTTTTTCATAATGAGTACTGAAAACAGCGATCGTACCATCATCCCTTTCCAATACATTATAAATACGCTCCGCTGACCCATGTTCAAACAGTTTGTCCCATTTTATAATCCCATCATCACCCACGCATACCATTTTGTAATAGTACCTGATATTGGAAGGCCCGTCAGCTATGCGAAAGGTCTCCCAAAGCAGTGTTCCAAAAGAACCATGAAGGATTTTTCCTTGAGTAACCCACATATGTTCGATATCAACCGTCCACAGCTTTTCCCCGTTCTTCAAGCAGGTAACAACAGTCTTTTGAATAACTTGTCCAAAGCCTACCTCTTCATCATCCCCTATTACAAAGTCCATTTTATAAGTGTATTCCGATTCATCTTTAATACCAACCCATATCCTGTTCTCCCATGCCTCAGCCAGTTCAGCAGCTGTAGGTTTTTCCGAACTTATCTCGTATCCGGGAATGTTCTTCCTGATCACTTCCGCAGTCTTATCATTTTCAAACCTGTTATTGATAATATCACGATACACCGCCTTTATCTCAGCTCTGCTCAAACCTTCCACCGAGAGATCGTTTTCCTCAAAAAATGACATTGCTTTGTTATACTCTGTTTCCTCTGCTTTGATAGCTACAGCAGCCGAAGTGACAATCACGATCAATACTATGCTTGCTGCCGCAGCAATCCAAGCAGTTCTCTTCGAGAAGAAAGGTTTCACCTCTGATGACGATGCCTCTGCCCTCTTCACCCCTTCTTCTTTGCTTTTAACCGCTTCATCCGTATATTTTTCATCGATATTCTCAAGCACATCAAACAGCTTTTCTCTTCTCATAGCATTATCCCCTCCTTCGAAAGGTACTTCTTTAGCTCTTTCTTTATCCGCGACAATCTTGCGTTAATATTATGCTTTGTTTTCCCGTAGTCTCTCGCAAGCGCTTCAACGGTATCTGCATTCCAGTATCGGCGTATAAACATAGTCCTGTCATCCTTTCTGAGTGTGGAAAGGAAGCGGTTTACCGCATCTGCGGCATTTTTCGCTTCTGCTTCGTCTTCTACACTGCCGGCTGTCGGAAAACAATCCTCCAGTTCATCAAGTGAGACATCAAAAAACGAATTCCGTTTTCGCGCGGAATTAAAGCGGAGCTTCTTCATAGCAAGATTTCTTACCACCTTGCAGACATATCCGGGAAGATACTCGGGTTCCTTTGGCGGAATAGTGTTCCAAACGCCAAGATATGCGTCATTTACACACTCCTCCACATCCGCCGGATCCGGAAGGATTGCCCCTGCGACACTCTCGCACAGCTTTCCGTATTTGTTCGACAGCTCGATTATTGCCTGTTCCGAGCGCTCTTTGAACAATTCAATTATCTTACTGTCATCCAAATCGCAGTCCTCCTTTCTCCTTACACCTATATACTACCATTTTTATGAGAAAAGTCACAAAAAAAATCCCCGCAAGGTTAACCTTGCGGGGTAAAACATCATTTTAGAAAACTATTTGCTTTCGGGCAGATCAAGCGGATTGATCCTGTAATCCAGCAATTTGAACGTATACGTCTCCATCTTGTAATCCGGATAATAGTTCACTGCCTTTACAACCGGGTCGCCATCTTCGTTAAGTTTATCGTACTGTATCTCCAGCAAACCGTCGGTAAGATAGTGAATTGTAGAATGCCGCATGGGATCGTTGTTTTCGAATCCCAGTTTATCAAACTTATATGCTTCAAACCAAACCCGTCTGTAAATCTCACAAGCATCGTCTACCTGTGAAACCGTTGTAAGCGTGTCACCGGGCTTTATATCCTTAAAATCCGCATAACAGAGTTTATTCTTGTACAGAATGGGATAGCCGACGGTAAAAGCCTGAGGCCTATCGGGGCTCATCATAAAGAAGACTCTGCAGTTTTCATCGGTATCGTATATAAGATACCGTGTTCCATCAGGTCTTTCCCTCATCACTTCTGTAGGACAAAACCTCATAAGAAATCCAATGTCCGAATGTCTTGGCTCGTTATACTCAACAACGCTGCTGTCCTGACCTAAATAAATTATTCCAATATTTATGTTGAACAAAAGATCCTCAAAGGAACTATACGGGATATTATCTATTGCAACATCGGGATCGGTCACATATTCTCCCTTGAAAAACTTAGCATATAATACATCCCTGTCGGGCTCCGGAACATATATATACTCTCCGGAGGGTGCTATTTCAACGTCATAAGGATCATAGTCGGGATTAAAACGTTTTCTGACATAGTTTGCATAAGCTGCTATTTCCTTGTCTGCTTTTAGAAGCAATATATAGTCCTCTCTTGAGAGCTTATATACTTCTACTCCGGCCCATGTTCCCTTGGTCGACCGGGCAAGGATTTCTTCTTTGGTAGTTATTATCCTGCGATAAGTTTCCTTGATCTCGGTACGGCTTAAGCCCTCGGTAGACATTCCGTTTGTCTTGAAATATTCGACAGCTGCTGCATATTCCTTTGCTTCGGCCGATATATTACGAGCAACGGAAAAAGCAGCCACAACCAGAATAACCGCTGCTGCCGCTGCAACCCACCTGAAGTTCATCACTCTTCTGTGTCCGGTCTTTTTCTCTATTCCGGGCTCATTATTCCCGTCCTGTCCGTAAGATAACGCTTCATCGACATATTTGTCATCGATCTTGCTTATTAATTTGATAGCTTTTTCATTTTTCATTGAGAAATCCCTCCTTGATCAGGAATTTTTTCAGTTCCTTCCGTATTCGGTAAAGGCGTACAGAAATACTATGTTCAGTTGTGTGAAGTTCCCCGGCGATATCTGTTAACGATTCGCCCAAACGGTAGCGTTTGACAAATGCGATCCGGTCAGCTGTCTTTATTTTCTCCAAAAATTCGTTGACAGCCTTCGACAGTTCGTTTTCCAAAGCTTCATCTTCAACAAGTGCATTGGACGGAATAAACTCCTCCAATTCCTCCAGAGCAAGATCAAACGTTCCGTTTCTTTTCTGTGCGCTTTTAGTCCGATACTTCTTCAAAGCAAGCTTCTGTACGATCCCGCATGTATAGACCAACAGTTTTTTGGGTCGCTTCGGAGGTACACTGTTCCAAACAACAAGATATGCATCATTTACACACTCTTCCGCATCCTGCTTGTTGTTCAGAATATTCCCGGCTGTTTTCAGCAGCACAGTTCCATATTTTTTTGACAGTTCAACAATTGCCTGTTCCGAGCGCTCAAAGAGCAGGTCAATTATCTTATCATCATCCATAGCGCGTTATATTATCTCCTACACTTATATAGTTCCCTTTTTTGATCAAATATCACACTTTTAAAAAAAAAAATTTAAAAATTTTTTAAAACATCTCGCACAAAAAAAGGAGTGCCCGGAGGCATTGCTCCGGTTCACTCCGACAGATAATCTGTTCCGCAAAGCTCATCTATTTCCTTAAAATAGCGCTGCATGTTCCGTTTCAGTCTAAGGATGATATCCAGATACTCGTCATGTTTTTTCTTTCTTTCGGTCTCGGAATCGTTGAAATTATTCTGCGGGACCGATCCCGGTTCTATGTTTATTCCCTGCACAGGGCTTATTCCCACTGCTTCAAGCCTCTTATTTATCGCTCCCGTGCGCCCGTTCGTATCAAAGGAGTTTAATATGCCCTCAGACTTCCAGTTCCAGTCCCAAAGGAAATCCTGATACGAGACAAACTCCTGATAAAGCTTTTTTACATAGATAAGAGCCTCTATCTGCTCATCCGTAAGCGTTATCTTTGTCTCGACCTCATTCTGGATCACAACATCGCCCGAACCGGTTCCGTGCTGTCTCGTGTATTCGCGCTCAAGAAGTTTGATTATATATTTTGACAGGCTGATACCCTGCTCTTTTGCTATCTCCGTGTACTTGTCGTGCAGCTCCTCTGAAAGCGGCACCGAGATTCGCTTAAACTTTTTCTGATATTTCAAGATGGCACGTTTCTGTGCCTCTGTGTATTTTGCTCCCATTGTCTTCCCTCTGGATCAGTTTTTCCTGAAATACTCCGCCAGCTCCTTAAAGCTGTCGATCCTTAAGTCTGCGTATTTTTCTATGTTTACCCGTGTGTTTTCGTCCCATTTGTGCAGGTACTCCGTCCACACGGTTTTCATTCCTGTCCTTTTTGCTCCGTGAAGCTCGTCTGAGCCTCCGTCGCCCACAAATACGGCCTCTTTTGCCGTCACCCCAAGATTCTTAAGGCTTAGTCTGTAAATGCGTCTGTCGGGCTTTAAGAGCCTTACACGGTAAGAAAAGATCGCATCATCAAAATACTGCTTCAGCGGACTTTCATTCCAGTACATATCGTCAAAGGCATCGGCATTGCTGATAAGTCCGATCTTAAGTCCTCTTTCCTTAAGCTCTTTAAGGCAATTAAGTATTTCTGCGTCTATTTCCGTCAATGCTTTACGCATCCTGTTCTTCTTGCCTTCTATGGCGCGTTCCCTCATCCCGGGTGTAATGCTCTGCGGCAGCGAGGCAAAGACCCTGTCCATGATGGCTTCGGGTGTGCCGAGTTTTCCGTTGCCGCGCTGTTTGCCTGTTTTATCGTTCCAGTTTGCCCTTCCCCACTCTTCGGGAGTAAGGCAGAGCGGTGCATACTCAAAATGCTCGAGCTCTGTCCTTGGGTCAACAAGTGTCCAGAACATATCGAAGCACACTGCTTTTATCTTGTCTTCACTCATATTTATCTATATCGCATATAACAGCCGGTGCTGTTAGCCCACAGACCGGCTGCAATAAAGAGACACAAGGGAGCATAAAGCTCCCTCCTGTCTTATCATAACTGGTTTTTAACGCTCAGACGGACAAGCGCACGATTAAGCTTGGCCTGCGCTATCGCTGCTTCTTTTTCGCTCAGGGAAGAATCCGCGAGGCGCTGTTCCGCACGTTCCTTTGCGGCTTTTGCCCTTTCTACGTCGATATCTTCTTCCCACTCCCATGTAGTGGCCAGCAGATGTGCCTTACCGTCCATCATGGTGATCATGCCGCCGATACATGCGGCATCCCTCTGTGTCCCGTCTTCAAGTCTAATATAGGCTCCGCCCATTCCAAGTGCCGTGCAGAAGTTACAGTGATCTGCAAGAATGGCAAGATCTCCGGTAATCGACCTGCACATTACACGCTCTACTTCACCTGAAAAAAGCAGACCGTCGGGCGTTCCTATCGTCAGTGAAAATGTCTTCACTCAAAGCCCTCCTTTACCGGTTTGTGCTCTTAGCCTTTTCAAAGACATCATCAATGGTGCCTGCCATAAGGAAGCAGCTCTCGGGTATCTGGTCACATTCGCCGTCAAGGATCATCTTGAAACCGCGAAGCGTCTCTTTAAGCGGAACATACTTGCCGGGGATACCGGTGAACTGCTCTGCAACTGAGAAGCTCTGCGACAGGAAACGCTGAACCTTACGGGCACGGTTGACTGTGATCTTATCATCTTCGGAAAGCTCGTCCATACCCATGATGGCGATGATATCCTGTAATTCTTTATATCTCTGGAGCACCTTCTGTACCGCACGGGCGATCTCGTAATGCTCTTTGCCCACAACATCGGGTGAAAGGATACGGCTTGTCGAATCAAGCGGATCAACGGCCGGATAGATACCCATACTTGCGATATCACGCGAAAGAACCGTGGTAGCGTCAAGGTGTGTGAATGTTGTTGCGGGAGCGGGGTCCGTTAAGTCGTCCGCAGGCACGTAAACGGCCTGGATGGATGTGATGGAACCCTTTCTCGTTGATGTGATACGCTCCTGAAGAGTACCCATTTCGGTAGCAAGCGTAGGCTGGTAACCTACGGCTGAAGGCATACGGCCGAGAAGCGCCGAAACCTCGGAACCTGCCTGGGTGAAACGGAAGATGTTATCGATGAAGAGGAGCACGTCCTGGTTCTTTACATCACGGAAGTATTCAGCCATCGTAAGACCGGAAAGGGCAACTCTCATACGCGCTCCCGGCGGCTCGTTCATCTGGCCGTACACAAGCGCCGTTTTCTCGATAACGCCGCTCTCCTTCATTTCGTTGTACATATCGTTACCTTCACGGGTACGTTCGCCGACACCTGTGAAGATGGAATAACCGCCGTGCTCTGTGGCTACGTTGTGGATAAGCTCCTGGATAAGGACTGTCTTACCAACACCTGCGCCGCCGAACAGACCTATCTTACCACCCTTTGCGTAAGGGCAGATGAGGTCAACGACCTTAATACCGGTTTCAAGTATCTCTGTAGCTGCAGCCTGCTCCTCGTAAGAAGGTGCGGGTCTGTGGATAGACCAGCGTTCTTCCGTTACCGGAGGCTCCTGATTGTCAACGGGATCGCCAAGCAGGTTGAATACACGTCCAAGACATTCCTCGCCTACGGGGACGGTGATGGGACCGCCCGTATCAACAGCCTTTGTGCCGCGCACAAGACCGTCCGTTGAGTTCATGGCGATGCAGCGGACGGTGTTGTCACCGATCTGCTGAGCAACCTCGGCAGTAAGCTTTCTGCCGTCGGTCTCGATTTCAATGGCGTTAAGAAGTTCGGGCAGCTCGTCCGGCTTGAACTTTATGTCAAGAACGGGACCGGTTACCTGAATAACCTCGCCAATGCGTTTATCGCTCATCTTGTTTCTCCTTGTTTATAGAATTCCGGATCTGACCGGGGTAAAACTGTATAACTGACATAATGCCTTAGCGGCATTCTCAGATTCCTTCCGCACCACCGACGATCTCGGTGATTTCCTGCGTAATGCTTGCCTGACGGGCTCTGTTGTAGGAAAGGCTCAGCTTTCCGATCATCTCCTCGGCATTGCTGGTCGCAGCGTCCATCGCGGTACGTCTCGCTGCCATTTCACTTGCAAGTGAATCGCAGACCGCGCCGTAGATAACGCCTGCCAGATACTCGGGTACGATGGCGTCGAACACTTCCGTACTCTCGGGTTCGTAAAGGATAAGGTTCCTTACGGGTTCCTTCTTGGTCTCATCGCTTCCAAGCTCGCTCAAAGGCAGAAGCACCTTTGTATGCGGAGCCTGTGAGAGCATTGAGACAAACTCGGTATAAACAAGCCTTATACTCCCGATCTCGCCTTTTTTATATTCCCTGCAGAGAAGATTTGCTATCTCAAAGCAGTCACCGATGGAAATATCGGCTATTACCGAAAACCTGTCGTCGGTTATGTCCTGCTTGTGATATTTGCAGTGATCAAGGCACTTTTTACCTATAGGGAGCACCGTGTACTCGCGCCCCTTGGCATCTGCGAGAAAGTTCTTGAACAGGTTGCTGTTGTAGCCGCCCGCAAGACCTCTGTCGCCGCCTATCAGCACATAGCAAACCTTTTGCTGTTCATTGGGCTTTGCATATACGGACGAAAAATCCGTATTGCCCTTGGCGATCGTCTCAAGTGTTTCATAGAGCTCTTCAAAATAAGGTCTGCACCTGTCGGAACGTTCCTTAGCCTTACGCAGTTTGGAGGAAGCCACAAGTTCCATGGCTTTTGTGATCTGCATGGTGTTCTGGACACTCTTGATACGCAGCTTCACGGCCTTCATATTGGCAGCCATATCATATCCTCCTTAAAATGATCTGTGTGCTTTTACTTTGCCTGATGCAAAGCAAGGAAGTCCTCGGTGTATCTCTTAAGAGCGGCGGCAAGTTTTTCTTCCGTATCGGCTTCAAGCTTGCCCGTATCTCTTATGGCCTGCATTGCGGCAGCGCCGTCAACATCCGTATCGATGAACTTATAAAGGCCTTCTTCGTAGGTCTTGACATCCTCAACGGCAACATCCATAAGAATGTTTTTTGTAACCGCATAGATGATCGCAACCTGCTTCTCAACGGGAACAGGACTGTTCTGGCTCTGCTTGAGCACTTCCACGATACGCGCGCCCTGTGCAAGACGTGCCTTTGTATCGGCATCAAGATCCGAACCGAACTGTGCGAATGCCTGCAGCTCGCGGTACTGTGAATAAAGGAGCTTCAGTGTTCCGGCAACCTTCTTCATGGCCTTGATCTGTGCATTACCGCCTACACGGGATACGGAGATACCGGGGTTAACAGCCGGCATAACGCCCGAGTGGAAAAGCTCTGTTTCAAGGAATATCTGTCCGTCTGTGATGGAGATAACGTTTGTGGGGATGTATGCCGAAACGTCGCCAGCCTGCGTCTCGATAACGGGAAGCGCGGTAAGCGAACCGCCGCCGTGTGCCTCATCGAGCTTTGCCGCTCTTTCGAGAAGTCTTGAATGCAGGTAGAATACGTCGCCCGGATATGCCTCACGTCCCGGCGGACGCCTGATGAGCAGTGACAGTGCGCGGTATGCGACTGCGTGCTTACTTAAGTCGTCGTAGATGCAAAGGACATGTTTGCCCTTGTACATGAAATATTCACCCATAGCACAGCCCGAATACGGAGCAAGATACTGCAGGGGGCTTGCCTCGGATGCCGTTGCGGCAACAACTATGGTATAATCCATGGCTCCGTTGGCCTTAAGGTTCTCAACCAGGTTTGCGACAGTTGAACGCTTCTGGCCTATAGCAACATAGATGCAGATAACATTCTTGCCCTTCTGGTTGATTATGGTATCTGTTGCAAGAGTGGTCTTACCCGTCTGTCTGTCGCCGATGATAAGTTCACGCTGACCGCGTCCGATGGGGATCATCGAGTCGATGGCCTTGATGCCTGTCTGAAGGGGCTCAAATACCGACTGTCTTTCACAAATACCGGGAGCGGTACTTTCTACGGGACGATACTCTGTCGTTGCGATAGGGCCTGCTCCGTCGATAGGCTGTCCGAGCGCGTTTACGACACGTCCGATCATTGCATCACCGACGGGAACCGAAACGACCTTGCCGGTACGCTTAACGGTCTGACCTTCGCCTATGTTTTCATCGGTACCAAATAGAACGATCGAAACGCTGTTCTCTTCAAGGTTCTGCGCCATTCCGAAAGAACCGTCCTCGAATTCGAGCAGCTCGCCCGCCATACAGTTGATAAGTCCGCTGGCTCTTGCGATACCGTCGCCGACATTTAAGATGATGCCGGTTTCGTTCTGTGCGATCGTATTTTCGTAATATTTTATCTGGCTACGGATGACTTTGGATATTTCTTCGGTTTTTAACTGCATAATCCCATTCCATCCTTATATTGTTATTTCGCCCAAGGTCTTGTCGAGACGCTCAAGCCTGCCGGCAACAGTGCCGTCGTACAGCTTTCCGTCCACCTCGACCTTGATCCCGGCCACTACGCTGTGGTCCAGTTTGTTGCTTAAGATTATCTTCTTTCCGCTCGACTTCTCTATCTTTGCCTTAAGAGCGTCAAGCTGCGCGGGAGTAAGCTCCACTGCGCTTGTAACAAGGGCTTTGGCGATATTGTTGTCTGCGAAATAGCGTTTTTCATACGCGCTCACGCAGCCTTCATATTCCCCGAGGAGCCCCTTGTCGCATAAGAGTTTGAGAAAATTCCTTAAATACAGCTCACTGTCCTTGAATGCGTCGTCAATAAGCTTTGTACGCACATCCTTCTTAATGGCCGGTTCCGAAAGGAGCCTTATATAATCGGGATTTTCACGGAACAGCTGCTTTACGTCCTGAAGCTGCTCCATGATGGGAGCTGTGAGATTCTCCTCGGCGGCCAGATCATACAGACTGCCGCCGTAAATGCCGGCGCGGTCTGTCATGATTCACCTCCCATGTTCTGTATGAACTCGTCAATAAGCTTTGCGTGATCCTCTTCTTTTATCTCACGCTCGATAACCTTGCCTGCGATCTCCATTGCCATGCTGCCGATCTCGTCTTTGATCTCGTTGACTGCTTTACGCTTCTCGAGGGCGATATCGCGCTCGGCCTTGTTCTTGATCGCTACGGCCGCTTCGTTTGCCTGCCTTAAGATGTCATCGCTCTGGGCGTTGGCCATCTTTTGGGCATTGTCGAGGATGGATTCAGCCTTTTCGCGGGCTTCGAGCATGTTCTGCTCGTACTCGCTCTTGATGCTGTCAGCCTCGGCTTTGGCTGTTTCTGCGGCTCTTATGTCTTCATCCGCTTTTGCCTGACGCTTCGCGAGTATCTCGCGAACAGGCTTAAAGAGGAATTTCTTGATCAGAAATATCTGAATTCCAAGGTTACAGAGTGTGGCAATGAGGGTCCACGGTACAACGGTAATAAGATCCTGATTCTGACCTGCTTCCGTTAATAGAGCAAAAAATTGCACGTTGATAACCTCCTGTCACTCGTATTTTGGGCTCCTTATCAAAGTCTGTTAAGGAACATTCCGGGTGCTACGAAGATAAGAAGAAGGCCTGTAACGAAGCCGTAGATACCTGTTGTCTCCGCGATAGCGCAGCCTACGAACATGGTCGACTGAACGCTGCTCTTGCATTCGGGCTGACGTCCGATGGCTTCAAGTGCCTTTGCAACTGCGTTTCCTTCGCCGATACCGGGGCCGATACCTGCGATAAGTGCGAGACCTGCTCCGATTCCACAACCTGCGAGTGCAATACCTTTTGCTAATGTTTCCATAAAGAATCCTCCTGAAATTGAGTTATGCTTGATACTTTGCGCTTTTGCTGTCTGCGCATTTGTTTTCTGAAACTTTGTCAGCCTTCATCGGCGGCATTGGCGATGTACATCGTCGTGAGCACGCAGAAGATATAGGCCTGCATTACGCCCGTGAACCAGTCGAAATAGAACGAAAGGATGGCGGGAAGACCCACTGCAAGGACCGGTACATGAGAAAGGATACTTCCCACAGCGCCCGGTATGAGTCCAAGCAGCTTGTTGCTTGCAAGAACCAGCGAGCCATAGATCAGGCCGTTGATAACAACACCCGAAAGGATGTTGCCGAAGTGACGGAATGCCATACTGATCGGAGTTGAGAGCTCCGAGAGGATATTGAACGGAGTCAGTACCGGAATGGGCTGAGTAAAGCTCTTCAGATACCCTCCTACACCTCCTGCTTTGATCTTCTGAATAGTGATCATAATGAACACGACAACCGCCCAGGTGATCTCTGTATTAAGGTCTGCAGTCGGACTCCAGACACCGAACAGCGAGATCAGGTTTGATACGAGACTCATTGCGAAGAGAGTGGCAACAAACGGGATCATATATGCAAACTTTTGTCCCATGTTGCCGATCACGAATTTGTCGGCCGCCTCGACGATCATTTCCGCCAAAGCCTGCCGCTTCGAGATCTTCTCGACTTTCAGGTCATGCGTCAGCCATATGCAGAACAGCGTTATGACAAGCATAACTATCCAGCTTACGACCATGGTCTCCGTCAGCTTAAAGCTTCCGAGGACCGGCAACGACCATTCGGTCTCGTAAAGTATTTTCGGACCAGAAATATCAACATTCATTGTTGATCATGTTCACCTCCTGTCCCTGTATTTTTATTTTCACGCCTGTTGTCCATTATCCCGCAGATAATAAGCGCCCTTTTCGGAAAAAACAGCGGGAAGATGGCAGCAATGGCGTTAAAAACCGGTACCAGTATGGCCACTATCATCCATCCGACCTGGATCCCCAGTCGTATCTTCTTGCTGAGGTTGTATTTCGCCGCAGCAAGCTCCGGATCCTCGGTCACAGTGCGTTCTCCGATCGAATAAGCAAGATAGAAGAACACAAGAATGGCCACGAGCGCGCCGCAAAGGGCGCCGAGCCCTACCTCGAAAAGATCGATCTTGCCGAAGAAATCGACCTTGATAAATATAAACTTCAATGCCACAAAGATCGCTACCATTATCGCGGTAAGGATCACCGTTCCGACAGTGCCTCTTCTCAGCATCTTCTTTGAATCGGCATCAAGATTCTTAAACATGGCGGTACTCCCGTTTATTCGTGTCTGTTGAAAGACACTCTCTTTTTTTCTTCTTTTTTGTCCTTTGAGACATTGGCTTTGTAAAACTTATATGCCGTCATGAAGGAACTCCCGAGGCCGAATATAAAGCCCGGTATATAGATCCATTCTCCCACTCCGAAGCGTCCGCACAGGTACGCGCAGAGCAGGACGCAGATCAGCGTCGGCATGATAAAGGATAGCCCAAGCTGACCGATAAGAGTGATATTCTTAAAGATATCGTTACTGATCTTCCCCATCTTCCGGATCCTCCGGCTTAGCTTCGCCGTCGTCTTCTTCCCCTGTCTTTTCCTCTTCTTTTGGCTTTTCGACCATCTTCATGAAGGAATCGAGCTCTTCTTTCTGATCTTCGGGGATTATGGAGATCAGATCCATGAAGATCACGGGCTTGCCGTCCACAAGCGTCATATTCCTGACGCATCCCGCAAAAGCCCTGATAATGAGCGGAGCTTCGGAAGTTTCACCGAAATCTATCTCTCTTATGGCTTCAACACCGTCTGTAAGAAATGCAATATTTGACGTTCCGTTTCCGATCACGAGAGCAACGCCGTCGCGCCGCGCGGGAAGCCCGAAATACCTGTGCACGCTTACCACAGGGGTCATGATCCCGCGGATATCGGCAAGGCCCGCAACAAAGGCCGGCTGCCCCGGGAAGCTGTTCAGCGCAAGGCTGTTCTCTACTCCAACCACAGTTCCCGCATCCACCGCATAAAGCGAATTGTTTATCTTATAGACAAGACAGTTCATGATCTACCTTCCTTTGGTGTACCGGCGTTTTGTGCCGGCAGGGATTTAGTATGTGTACCGGCATTTTGTGCCGGCAGGGATTTAGTTTTCCTCAACAGGTTTTGTGTGGATCCATTTAAGATAAGCGTTTATGAAGGGATCGATGTTGCCGTCAAGTACTCCTGAAGCATTCGCCACTTCCTGCTGTGTACGCGTATCCTTGACCATTGTGTAGGGCTGGAGCACGTAAGAGCGGATCTGGCTGCCGAAGTTGATATCCTTTTGTTCACCGCGTATACCTGATTCTTTATCGGCATTTTCCTGTTGTTTTATTAGATAAAGTTTAGCTTTTAACATTTGCATCGCTTTATCCTTGTTCTGATACTGTGAACGCTCGTTCTGACACTGCACCACGATACCCGTCGGGATATGGGTTATACGGATGGCGGAGGAAGTCTTGTTGACTTTCTGGCCGCCGGCACCGCTGCTTCGGAAGACGTCTATGCGGATATCCTCGTCTGCAACTTCAACGTCAAGATCCTGCTCTATATCAGGCATAACGTCACAGCTTACAAAAGAAGTCTGGCGTTTTCCCGCCGCATTGAAAGGCGAGATGCGCACAAGCCTGTGCACGCCGTGTTCGGATTTGAGATATCCGTAAGCGTTTGTGCCTTTTATCTCGAGTGTTACAGACTTAAGGCCGGCTTCATCGCCCTCAAGGATGTCAAGCACCTCCACCTCAAAGCCCTTGTTTGCGGCCCAGCGCTCATACATCCTGTCAAGCATCGCGCACCAGTCCATGGCTTCGGTGCCGCCTGCCCCCGCATGCAGCGTAAGTATCGCGTTCGCGTTGTCGTACTCATCGCAGAGAAGCGTACTGAGCCTCAGTTCATCAAACTTTGAGACAAAATCGTCAAGCTCCTTCTGGATCTCCGGAACAAGCTCGGGATCTTCGGCTTCATAGCCCATTTCAAGCAGTGTCTCGATATCCTCGTAGGACTGCTCGAGGCCCTTGTATTCGTCTGCCGTATCTTTTAAGTTCTTTAATTCCTTCATGTAGTTCTGGGATTTCTCGGTATCGTCCCAAAACCCGGGCTCCTCCATGATCCCTTCGATCTCCTCGATGCGAAGTGCCTTGTTTTCAAGGTCGAGGGAACCCTTTAATTCTTTCAGCGGCTCCTTGTAGGTGCCGAGTGTAAATTTGATCTGATCTAATTCTACCATAGTGTTTCTGCTCCATTTCGGGTTTTAGTGTTGCCGGCTGCCGTGAGCCGGGCATCTTGCATGCCTGTCTCTTTCTTACTGCCCGGCCGTCGTTACGGCGGCTTAAGCTTTCGGGACAGCGGCCTTCACTTACGTCCGCAGCACTGTTTGTACTTCTTACCCGAACCGCAGGGACACGGATCATTGGGATAAACCTTTGCGCTTGCGCGCTTTTTCGGCGTATTTACCGCGGTGTCGTCACGGTTTGTACCCGTTGCCTTGGCTACTTCCTCTCTTTCAAGCTTCTGCTCGAGTCTGATATGCATGATCATCTTGACAACGTCTTCCTGGACATTTGTGATCATGTTGTCGAACATATCAAAGCCCTGTATCCTGTACTCAACAACGGGATCCTTCTGGCCGTATGCCTGAAGACCGATACCCTGGCGCAGCTGGTCCATATCGTCGATATGGTTCATCCAGTTGGAGTCGATGGCCTTGAGCATGATTATGCGCTCGATCTCACGCATTGTTTCCTTTACGGGGAACTCCGCTTCCTTCGACTCGTATACTTCAACAGCCTGTTCCTTAAGGTGCTGGATAAGGGTTGCTCTCTTGTAGGTTTGCTTCTGGTCCTCTGTAAGCATTATCGGCGCGAAAGGGAATACCGGCACAAGGAGCTCGTTAAGCTCCGTCATGTTCCATTCATCCGGGCTCTGCTCATCGCCGATAGCGGTATTCACAAGGTTTTCAACCGTATCGGAGATCATCTTGAGGATCGTGTCGCGCATGCTCTCGCCTTCAAGGACTCTTCTGCGCTCGCGGTAGATTATCTCACGCTGCTCGTTGTTTACACGGTCATACTCAAGAAGGTTCTTACGGATACCGTAGTTGTTGTTCTCTATCTTCTTCTGTGCACGCTCTATGGCATTGCTGAGCATCTTGTGCTCGATCTGCTGGCCTTCTTCAACGCCGAGGGCCCTGAACACAGCCATCATACGCTCCGAACCGAAAAGGCGCATGATATCGTCTTCAAGCGAGATATAGAAACGTGATTCACCGGGATCGCCCTGTCGTCCGGAACGGCCGCGCAGCTGATTATCGATACGTCTCGACTCGTGGCGCTCCGTACCTATGATCTTTAATCCGCCAAGCTCTGCAACGCCCGGCCCCAGCTTGATATCGGTACCACGGCCCGCCATGTTGGTCGCAATGGTAATTGCGCCCCTCTGACCGGCTTCCGCAACTATCTCGGCCTCAAGCTCATGGAACTTTGCGTTTAAGACCTTATGATCCGGTACACCGTTTTTCTTTAACAGATTGCTGAGCTCTTCCGATGCCTCGATGGTGATCGTACCTACGAGGATAGGCTGCCCTGTGGCATGTGCGCGCTTTATCTCCGCAACGATGGCATTGAGCTTTTCCCTGTGTGTCGCGTAAACGGCATCATCATAATCGATACGCGCTATAGGCTTGTTTGTGGGCACTTCGATAACGTCCATCCCGTAGATATCACGGAATTCCTGCTCTTCTGTAAGAGCGGTACCTGTCATGCCGGCTTTTTTATCGTATTTGTTGAAATAATTCTGGAAAGTGATAGTAGCAAGAGTCTTGCTCTCACGCTTGACCTTTACATGTTCCTTCGCCTCGATGGCCTGGTGCAGACCGTCCGAATAGCGGCGGCCCGGCATAAGACGTCCGGTAAAGTCGTCAACGATAATGATCTCGTCGTCCTTTACAACGTAGTCTTTATCCTTGAACATGAGATAATTCGCGCGGAGCGCTGTGATGATATTGTGCTGGATCTCCAGGTTTTCGGGATCCGAGAAGTTGTCGATATTGAAGAACTGCTCTACACGCTTTACGCCTTCTTCGGTAAGGCTTACGTTCTTGTCCTTTTCGTTTACGATAAAGTCGCCTGTTTCCTGGGCATCCTCGTTCATGAGGATATCCATCTTGCTGAGCTCCTTGGCTTCACCGCGTTTGAGCTGCCTTGCAAGGATGTCGCAGACCTCGTAGAGCTTTGTGGATTTGCCGCTCTGACCGGAAATGATGAGCGGTGTACGGGCTTCATCGATGAGGATGGAGTCCACTTCGTCGATGATGGCAAAGTGCAGACCGCGCATAACGAGCTTGTCTTTGTAGACCACCATATTGTCACGAAGATAATCAAAACCGAATTCGTTGTTGGTGCCGTATGTAATGTCGCACGCGTAAGCCTCGCGTCTTTCGTCGCTGTCGAGACTGTTCAGGATACAGCCTACCGACATTCCGAGGCTCCTGTACACCTGTCCCATCCATTCCGAGTCACGCTTTGCAAGGTAATCGTTGACGGTGACAACATGCACGCCCTGTCCTTCGAGCGCGTTCAGGTAAACAGGGAAAACAGATGTAAGTGTCTTTCCTTCACCTGTCTTCATTTCCGCGATTCGTCCCTGATGCAGGATTATCGCACCCAGAAGCTGTACATCAAATGCACGCTGCCCAAGTGTCCTCACAGCAGCTTCCCTTACTACCGCATAGGCTTCGGGAAGAAGATCGTCCAGTGTCTCGCCGTTTGCGAGCCTGCCCTTGAACTCATTTGTCATCTCGGCAAGCTGCAGGTCGTTGTACTCCTTAAACTTCGGCTCAAGTGCATTGATCTGGTCAACAATAGGCTTAATGCGCTTTATTTCATGTTCGCTGTGCGTTCCGAACAGCTTAGTCCAAATACTCATTTTCAAACATACCTCTAATGCTAAAATTTCACCTTTCTATTGATTTTACCATTATTCAAACAAAACCGCAAGCACTTTCCTAAACTAATGAGTCAGTGGGGTCGTTTCCCGGTGACTCATTCCGGTCACTAATGAGTCACCGAGAAACGACCCCGCTGACTCACCGCCGGCTAAAAAAAGGCTGCCGCCGTGAAACGTCACGGCGGCAGCCTTTTGCACATCTCAGATGTTGATCTCTGCTGCATTTATAAGTTTTTTCGTGTACTCCTGCTTCGGGGAGCTGAATATCTCTTCGGGAGTCGCATACTCTACGATCTCACCCTTGTACATTACGGCCACGTTGTCGCAGATACGCCTTACCACCTGCATATCGTGTGAAATGAACAGGTAACTCAGGTTGTACTCGTCGCGAAGCTTTACAAGAAGCTTCAGGATCTGCTCCTGCACGGTAACATCAAGCGCGGACACCGGCTCGTCAAGTATGATGAGCCTGCTCTTTAGGATAAGTGCCATTGCGATGGCCACGCGCTGGCGCTCGCCTCCCGACAGCTCCGAAGGATATCTGTCCTTGTATCTCACAGGCAGTTCAACCTTTGTCAGGATGTCGTCTACCTGCTTTTCCATCTCTTTACGTCCGAAACGCCTGCTGAGCCTCAAAGGCTCTTTCAGCAGCCAGCCCACCTTCTTTGCGGGATTCAGGCTGTCGAAGGGATCCTGGAAGACCATCCTGATGTCCGTATCGTTCAGCTTGACCTTTCCGCTCTTTGTCTTCAGCAGTTTTGAAACCGCTTTGGCAAGCGTGGATTTGCCGCATCCCGATTCTCCCACAAGACCGAGTATCTCACCCTCGCGGATCTCAAGGTTCGCGTTCTTGACCACCATCTTCTTCGTCTTCTTCGCAAACAGCCTTCCGCTGTTTGACGGATACCAGACGTTAAGATCCTGTACCCTCAAAAGCCTCCTCTCCTCCGTAAAGACCTTCGGTTTCACAAGGCTTAAGTTCTCGGGCGCAGCCGCTATGAGCTTCTTTGTATATACGGCAAGCGGATGTTCGAAAACTTCTTCAACAGTACCCTTTTCGACTATCTCGCCGTTTTTCATCACAACAACACGGTCGCAGAGCTTCCGGATTATACGAAGATCGTGCGATATAAAGATGACTGCCGTCCCGTAAGACTCGTTCATCTTCCTGATGAGCTTCAGTATCTTGGCCTGTGTCGTAACATCAAGTGCCGTTGTGGGTTCATCGGCAATAAGGAGCTTCGGCCCGCATATCATGGCCATCGCAAGCATCACGCGCTGCCGCATTCCGCCGGACAGCTGGTGCGGATACATGTCATAAAGGGATTCCGGTTCCTTAAGCCCACATTCTCCGAGCGTTGCGCACACAAGCTCTTTGCTCACTCTCTTGTCGGCATATACGCCGCTGCCCGGAAGTCCGTGGATATTGATAAGCTCTTCCACCTGCCTGCCTATCTTTACGACAGGATTGAGCGAAGTCATCGGTTCCTGGAAGACCATGGACATCTTCGCGCCGCGGATAGCCCTGTATTCAGCTGCAGAAAGCTTTGTCAGCTCATTCCCGTCAAAAACAATGCTTCCCGAGGTGATATGGCCGTTCTGTTTAAGCAGGCCCATGACAGCAAGCGCGGTCATGCTCTTTCCCGAGCCCGACTCGCCGACAATGCCGACTATCTCACCTTTTCTCACCGTAAATGAGACTCCCTTAACGATCCGCTCCCATGCGCCGTTCTCATAGAACCCGACAGAAAGCTTATCCACTTCAAGAAGTGTGTTCGCAGTGACTATATCCTTTCGCAGCGCCTCTTTGCGGGTGACTGCGGGTGTTTCGTATTCATTCGTGACCGTGCGCCTTACAAGCTCGCCCCTGAGCTCATTTGCAGCATCCTCGCGTTTTTCCTTGGCCGCCTGCTCTTCTATCAGCTTGCTGAGCCTGCGCTTGTTAGAAACTCCGCGCACTCTTGCGGATGAGCTGCCGAAAACATCGCTTACAAGGGCAAATCCGAGGACCGTTATGACTATCGTAAGTCCCGGCGCAAGCGCAAACCACGGTGCCGTAAACAGGTAACCCTGGGCTTCCGCGAGCATCCGCCCAAGCGAAACATCCGACGGCTGCGCGCCTATGCCGAGGTAAGAAAGTCCCGCCTCCGCAAGAACGGCGTTGTTAAAGCCGATGGCTATCGAGGATATCATGATCGCCGCTGTATTTGGCAGTATATGAACGAACATTAAGCGGAAAGGTCCCGCGCCCATGAGCTTTGCGTTCTTCACATAGTCCATGTCGCGCCCCTTCATGAACTCGCCCCTCGCAACACGGGCAAAGCTCGGCGTGAACACGATACCGAGCGTAACGATGACAAGGTACCTGTTCGATCCGACAACACCCACGAGAACAAGGGCAAGGAGCACACTGGGGATAGAAGCGAGCGCGTCGTTTATACGCATGACCACTTCATCCACAGGGCCTCCGAAATACCCCGTAAATGCGCCCACAAGTGTTCCGAGGACGCATCCGATGGCTATCGACGCCGCACCCACCATAAAGGTCATCCTCGCACCGATCAGCACACGGCAGAACACATCGCGTCCGAAATAATCCGTGCCGAAGATGTGCGCAAGCGAAGGCGCCTGGTTCCTCGCATTTATGTCCATTGCCGCGGGATCGTAAGGCATCCAGAAAAAGCCCATGATCACAGGGATGAGCACAAGGGCGATCAGGATCATGCCAAATATGAAGTTGAAGGTTTTAACTCTGTTTTTCATACTCTCGGATCTACCGCCTTATAAAGCACATCTACGATGAAATTCATGGTGATTATCAGGAACGAGATATAAAGGATTATGGTCTGCGCAACGTTAAAATCACGGTTTGCGATGGAAAGGATAAGACTCTTGCCAATTCCCGGAACATTGAATACGGTCTCGACAACTATGCTTCCCGCAAGGATATCCGCGATCATCATGCCTGTAAAGGTGATAACGGGCATCATCGCGTTCTTTAAGACATGTCTTCTTAAGACGTTCCTCTCCGTCACGCCCTTGCTGCGGGCCGTCCGCACATAATCCATGCGGTATTCGCGGAATATGGAGCTTCTCAGGAACTTAACGACCATGGATATCTTCGGTATCGCAATGGCGATGGCCGGCCAGATAAGGTAGAGCATCAGCTCTCCCGCGCCGTCCTCCCATTTCGGGCAGGTGCCCGGTACGAAAAGATGAAGGATAACACCGAATATAAGAGTAAGGACTATTCCGAGGAAAAACGGTGGGATAGCCATCGTTACCTGTCCGAGAAAGCTTATCGTACGGTCAAAGAACCCGTTTTCCTTCTTTGCGGTAAGGAAGCCCAGCGGGAAGGCTATAACGAGCATGATGACAATGGCCTCGAGCGCAAGGAGCGTTGTCACGCGAAGGCGCGGCAAAAGCAGGTCGAGCACGGGAACCGAATACTGGCTGGAACTTCCGAAATCGCCGACGGCGATCCCTTTGATCCAGTCAGCAAAACGCACAAAAACATTGCGATCAAGACCCATAGAATGCCTAAGGGCCTCGATCGCTGCGTCGTCTGCGTCCATTCCGAGTTTTAACATTGCGCTGTCGCCCGGTATTATCTTAAATGCCACAAAGCATAATACCGAAACGGCAAGCAGTGTGAAGATCAGCGCCACAAAGCGCCTGAGAAAGAATTTCATAGGCTTTTGACCTTTACTTCCGGCCGGTTTTTATGCCGGCCGGGAGATCATCTGTTTCTCACTTAAAGTAAACAGTTGACATATCCTGTACAAACAGCGGATAGAATGTGTATCCGTCAAGTCTGTCGCTTATTGCCACATAAAGAACGGGATTCTGGATGAATACCGCTGCCGCGTCCTTTGCAAGGTACTGCTGGAGCTGCTTGTAGTAATCAACCTTCTTCGCGTCGTCGGATTCGGCTGCCGCAAGGGCATATATCCTGTCGAACTCCGGATTGCTGTAATTCATGAAGTTCTTGCTTGATGTCGAAGGATAGAATCTCAAGATATCCCCGGGCGCAAGGTTCGAATCAAGGCCGATTATCGTACCTTCGTACTTCTCTCCCTTGTAAACATCGCTGTACCAGGTTGCCCATTCAACCTGCTCAACACGCGCCTTAACGCCAACTTCCTTAAGTTGCTCCGCGATGACCTGTGCCGTATCCACGTGGAACTTGTAGTTCGAAGGAACGGTGATGGTAAACGAGAAACCATCGGGATAGCCTGCTTCCGCAAGGAGAGCCTTTGCTTTTGCAACATCCTTTGTGTAGTATCTTTCAAGGCTTGCATCATAATACTTCGCAAACCCCGGGAATACACCGCTGCAAACCGGAGTTCCCTTGCCGTTGCCTACCATCTGTATGATGTAATCACGGTCAACCGCGTAGTTAAGCGCCTCGCGCACCTTCTGGTTGCTGAAGGGCACTACATTTGCATTCACGAAAAGTGCCTGTACAAGCGCCATACCGCCGGATTCTGCCCTGTAGCCCGCAGGGAGCGCATTTACCTGATCTGCGGTAAGCTCCGGGAAAATGTCGATGGAACCCGCAAGAACCTGTGTAAAAGCAGCTTCGGAATCGGTCATGATCTTGAATACGACCTTATCGAGATGCGGAAGCTCCGGATTATAGTAATTCCCGTTACGTACAATTGTCAGATCCTGCAGAGGAGTGTAGGACTCGTATTTGAAGGGACCTACGCCGGGTGCGGGACCGTCTGCGGTCTTGTAGTCCTTCGGGACTATAGCGCCTGTAAGGTAGCAGAGAAGCTCGGTGTTGGCGCTTTCAAGCGTAAGCGTGATGACTGTGTCATCGCCGTTCTTTTCGGAAGTGATCCCGTTGATTATCGACATCGCTGCAACAACAGCAACCTCGGGATCGGGATTATCGAGCTTTCCGGCAAGCCTCTTGAGTGAATATACCACATCATCACCCGTAACTTCCTTGCCGTTGCTGAACTTAACACCCTTTCTGAGTGTAAAAGTATATGTTTTTGAATCGGCCGATATCTTGTAATCCGATGCTACGGCGCCCACAAGGTTGCCCTTTGCATCTACCTTTACAAGGCCTTCATAGAGATTGAACATTATCTCCCTTGTGCCTGCCGATTTGATCTTGTGCGGGTCGAGTCCGTCAATATCGGCGGTAATGCCTACAGTTACGGCAGATTCCGTTTTCTTGCCGCAGGCCGTTAAGGCAAAGCTCAAAATGCCGATAAATACTAATGACAGCATCAATCGAATTTTTTTCATAAACGTACTCCTTAAAATGTATTGTAAACCCCTGCACATACATGTATTATATAGAAAACACATTAAATTGCAAGCAAAAACTGATAATGTGTATCAAATAATACAGACCGCAGCTTGAAAAACCGACAACACGCATAAAACCTGACAGGTTTTAGCCTTAATACAGCGTTTCCGGCAGGATCACGCACACGATACGGAGAAAAAATGGACGGAAGCACATCCATAACAACCAAATATTCGGACAGACATCCCTCCCCTCTTTCAAAGACAGAAGGTAAGGAAGTCCCTAACGGCGCAAAGATATCCTCCGGCGAGCAGCTCCTTGCCGAAGGCTCTAAGATCCATGCGCGCATAACGGACTTTGTCGGAAAGCAGCTCACCTTAAAGCTTGACGACGGAACTACGGTCCTCGCAAACACTTCGGCAGCCACACACCTTGCAATAGGCCAGTCTGCTGATTTTGAAGTGCTCCGGTCCACAAGCGAACAGCTCCTGATAAAACTGCTTTCAGGCAGCAACGAGACCGTTTCAGGCTCAATGGCCGGCCGCGCGCTTACAGCCGCGGGTCTTCCCGTCAATGAAGAAAACGCAGCGCTGGTCAACACACTTCTGGACAATCTCCTGCCTGTAGATCAGGAAAGCCTTCAGAAACTTGCAAAGGACATGAAGATGTTCCCTGACGCAGACCCTGTGGCCCTTGCAAAGATGCGTCTCCACAACATGCCTGTCAATCAGCATTCCATAGCGCAATACGAGGCCTATGCCCACTATGAGCACCAGCTCATGCCAAAGCTCTCGGAATTCGCGGAAGCGCTCAGCTCTCCGGAACTTGCGCCTTTGCTTGAGGAAGCCGGCTTTACTTTTTCCGATACCGTTATAACGCAGGAACCCGGTTCGGAAGCACCTGCTGCACAGGCAAATGCAGAAACAGCGAGCGTTCCCGAAAATACAGCAGGCGCAGAGAATGTTTCGGGCGCGCAGTCACAGCCGGCAGGTGTTATGTCCGAAACCACACCGGAAGGCGCGGTTGCCACAGGAAACAACGAAATCTCCGGTTCTTTGCAGGCGTCAGCGGCAGCTTCCGAGGGTGCCGAGGCACAGGGAGTGTCACATGAAGCCGGTGCGCAGTCAGGAACCGCACAAGCGGGCAATAGCGTTGCTTTACAGGGCAATACCGAAGGCACCGCAGCCGGGGCGCTTTCAGGCTCCGGTAACATGCAGGGAACCGGTGATGTACAGCAGTCCTCACAGACCGCATCCCCCGAAAACGCAGCCATCCCGCATTCCTCTTCCGCTCCCGGAGAACGCGGCGAAACCGTATCAGGAAACAAGTTCCTTGACCACTGGACGCTTACACCGAAACAGCTCACGGAAGGCAAAAACCTCGAAGATCTCTACGAACGGCTCGAAAGAGATCTCACAAATCTGTCCAAAGCCTTAAAAAGCATAAAAGAAAAGCACCCCGAACTGAGCGGGGAGCTCGCAAAACTTGTGGAGAGCGCCTCAAAGCAGGCGGAAAATCTCAAAGACAACCTGGACTTCATGAATATCCTGAACAGGTATTTCCCCTATGTCCAGCTTCCCGTCCGTCTTAAAGACAGCTACACACAGGGCGAGCTCTATGTTTACAAGCGGAACCGCAGCAAAAAAAGCGACGGAAGCTCGTCCGTCATGCTGCATCTGGACATGGAACACCTCGGAAAGACCGATATCTACTTAAATCTCGCAGGAAAAAACCTCACGACAAGGTTTTACCTGGAGGATGATACCGTAAAGCTCTTCGAAACGCATTTAAATGAGCTTACGGACCGGCTTGAGTCCCTCGGTCTCTCAGTCAGCTGCGAGATCCTTCCGCAGAAAGAAGCCGAAGATCCCGTCCGCAGATTTCTTGTTCCGCAAGGCTCGATCGAAACAGGGCATTACAGATTCGACAGGAAAGCATGAAAATACGCCTGTACCAAACCGGTACAGGCGTTTGTTACAATATGCGAATTGTTCTCACCAAACAAGTGCGGGCGCGCCCGTAAGCATCGTGTTATCTTGATATTTCAGTTACTCCCGTTCAGCACATACCACTTCAGGTATTTTACAGCTTCAACATACCCGTCGAGCCCCATGCCCATAAATGTCTTCACACAGGCAAGGCCGGCGTAAGATACCTGCCGGAAGTCCTCGCGTTCACGCACATTCGAGATATGCACCTCCACTGCGGGAAGTGCCACTGCCTTCAAAGCATCAAGGATTGCAATACTTGTGTGCGTGTACGCTGCGGGATTTATCACGATCCCGTCGAATACACCGAGCGCTTCCTGTATCTTATCCACTATCGCGCCCTCTTGATTTGACTGGAAAACCTCGCATTCAAGCCCCTCTGCCGCACATGTTTCCTCAACAAGCGCGACAAGGCTCTCATATGTCATTCTCCCGTATATCTCCGGTTCCCTTTTCCCGAGCATATTCAGATTGGGGCCGTTTATTACCAGTATCTTCATCTGTTCTTCCAAACCTTCTTCATGATATTTCGCGCAGTTTCCTCCGCCTCGCCGTTATTGTCTGCATCAAAGTCCGAAAACAGTTCGTACAGCCCTGCACGCTCCTTATATATCTCTTCTATGGGCCTTGACTTCGAAACGGGTCTTCCGGCTGTCGGAAGCTTGTTAAGATCGCGTTTCAGCCATACGATCTTTCCGTTCTGATGCAGAAGATCATAGTTTTTAAGCACCGTCACGCAGCCTCCGCCCGTTGAAATGATCTTATCGGACATCTTTGAGATCTCGGCAATGACTTCGGTTTCAAGCTTTCTAAAGCCTTCTTCCCCGATCTCTTTGAATATCTCCGGTATGCTCTTTCCCGCTTTCTCCACGATAAGCCTGTCCGTTTCGATAACATCCTTTTCGGCAAATATCCCAAGGAGTCCCGCAACAGTTGATTTTCCGCACCCGGGCATCCCGATCAGGATGATGTTTTCCATATCTTCGCGAAGTGTTTCTGTTATGGTCCCGATCTTATCGTCGGGAAGATCTCTCCCAAGAAACAGCTCCGCTGCACGTTTTGCCTGCGCCACGAGCATGTACAGGCCGCCCGCGTTGGCTATACCAAGCTTTTCCGCCTGCAGCATCAGCGCGGTGCGCGCAGGATTGTAGATAATATCGAGCACAAGCGAACACTTCGGGAATTTCTTTAATTCCACAGGGCTTTCGCCGTTTGCCGGGTACATCCCCACAGGGGTCGTGTTCACGATGATATCGGCATCGCTGTGTCTGTCCAGATTGCCGTAATTATCCGCGCCGGTCCTTGAGATGATCACTGTTTCGCAGCCTTTTTCCTTCAAAACGGAATTAACGGATGCGCAGGCCCCGCCGTTTCCCAGTATCAGAGCCTTTTTCCCCTTAACCTTTGCGCCGGTGCTCAAAAGAAGCTTCTCAAACCCGTAAGCATCCGTATTGTCGCCGTATATCTCGCCGTCAAGGTTCTTTACGAGCGTGTTCACGCTGCCGATGGCTTTTGCAAGCGGCGAAAGATTCTTGCAGAAGGGTACGACGGTCTTCTTGTAAGGGATCGTAACATTTAACCCGTTCCAGTCTCCGTTTTTGATGAAATCCTCAAGGTTCCTCTCCTCAACCTCAAAAAGCCTGTAATCGTAATCCCCGAGCATTTCGTGGATCTGCGGAGAATAGCTGTGTGCAAGCTTTTCCCCGAGCAATCCGCATTTTAACCTCATGTTGTTCCTCCTTAGCCTAAAGCCTTCCTGTGACCATGCTGTTGCAAAAAGGCTGCCGGCAGTCGTGTTTTCAATGCTCATCCCCGTTGATGAGCCTGTTCTGGTAATCCCTGCTGACTTCAAAAAGTGTACGGTAAAGCCGCTTTGTGTAATCCTTAAATTCATCCGGCGAAAGAGCCGCCACCTCTTCAAGCTTCTGCTCTTCGCGGGCGCTGTCGAGCACGGGAATTCCTTCAGCCTTCTTGACCTTCGCTATCTCTCCCGCGATCTCCATGCGTTTTGCAAAAAGCTCAACCAGTTTCGCGTCGACCTTATCTATTTTCTTTCTTAAAAAAGCTCTGTCCATCTGCTTTTCCTACAATTCTCTCTTTCTTGCGAGCAGTGCGTCATACACCGCAATAGCCGCTGCCGCCTCAACTACCGGCACGGCTCTCGGAACGATGCACGGATCGTGCCTGCCGGTGATCATGAGGCCCTCATCCTCTTTTGTTGTGAGGTTGACGCTCCTTTGTGCCTTTGTGATCGAAGGCGTAGGCTTAAATCCGACCCTGAAGGTTACCGGCATACCGTTCGTGATGCCGCCGAGAATACCTCCCGCATGGTTTGTAACGGTGTGTATCTCGCCGCCTTCGTAGTACATTCCGTCGTTGTTCTCACTGCCCGTAAGCTCGGAGGCGCCAAAGCCTATCCCGAATTCAAGGCCCTTCACTGCAGGTATCGCAAAAACCGCCTTTGCGATCCTGTTCTCCATGCCGTCAAACATCGGGTCGCCAAGTCCTGCCGGCACGCCGAGTACCGAGCATTCCACGGTCCCGCCCACTGAATCGCCTTCGGCCTTCCGTTCAGCGATATATTCCCGCATCTTCTCGCCCATCTCGTCGTCGCACACGGGAAAAGCCTTGTCTGCGACGCTTGAAAACAGCTCACCGCGATCCTTTATCGGGCCGATGGAGGATATCCTTGCAATGATCTGTATTCCCTCTTTTTCAAGGAGCTGCTTGCAGATACCGCCCGCAATGCAGAGTGCCGCGGTAAGACGTCCCGAAAAATGACCGCCGCCGCGATAGTCCTGTGCTCCGAAATACTTGATGTTGGCTGTATAATCAGCGTGTCCGGGCCTTGGGAGGTCCTTCAGGGCGCTGTAGTCCTCCGAGCGCCTGTCTTTGTTGCGGATTATGGCTGTGATCGGCGTTCCGCAGGTTTTCCCGTTAAAGATGCCGCATAAAAACTCGGGTTCATCAGGCTCGCGTCTGGGTGATGAATACTCGTTTCTGCCCGGGGCGCGCCTTGCAAGGAACTTCGAAAGTTCCTCAAGATCAAGCTCCTCCCCCGCAGGTACGCCCTGCAGCGTCATGCCTATCCCCGAAGAATGTGACTGACCAAAGATTGTTACCTCAATGTTTTCACCGTATGAACTGCTCATGACTGCCTCCCTGTAGTGTTATTTGTGAGACCGCGCAAAAACTTATGTCTCCAAAATCTCAAGTCTCTTAAAGTCTTCAAAAAACCCCGGATAAGACTTCCCCACGCATTTCTCATCCGTTAAGCTGACCTTTTCCCTGCTGATGCATGCCGCAACGGCAGCTGCCATCGCTATCCTGTGATCGTTGCAGGTATCCGCCGTGCCGCCCTTAAGGGCGCCGTTTCCTGTGATCACAAGTCCGTCTTCAAGTTCTTCGCACTTGCCTCCAAGCCCGTTTATAAGCGCAGCGGTCGACTTAAGTCTGTCGGATTCCTTTAGTCTTAAGCGCCCGGCGTTCACTATGTTTGTCACGCCTTCCGCTCCCGCTGCCACAACGGCCAAGACCGGCACAAGATCCGGGATCAGCTTTGCGTCTATGGTTATCCCGGATAGCGTTCCTCCCCGCACCGATACCGAATCCCCGGTAACCGTCGTATTGGCACCGAAGGCTTCAAGGATCTCGACTATCCTCCTGTCGCCCTGCAAAGATGCTGTATTTAAGCCTGTCACGGTCACCTCTTCCGAAGACAGAGCCCCGATACTTAGGAAAAACGCGGCATTCGAGAAATCGCCTTCAACAGTAAGCTCTTTTGGCATGTCATACCGCTGCCCGCCGGGTATCCTGTAGGAATTCCCTTTCTTTTCAAAGACGATCCCCGCTTTTGCAAGCGCTTCCTCGGTCATCAGGATGTAGTCTCTTGACTCGACCGGTCCCGTTACCGTAAGGATGCTGTCGCCTTCAAGCATCGGAAGAGCAAACAGGAGCCCCGATATGTACTGTGACGACACTGTTCCGGGCATCGAATAGCTGCCGGCTTTAAGCTTTCCGCCAAAATATAGCTCGTCACCCTGTTTTTTGAGGGTCATGCCGTGCTTTTTCAACTCCTCGTCAAGCGGCGCAAGAGGACGCTCCGGAAGCCTCCCGTGCATCTTAAACAGGCCTTTTTTGCCAAGCGCCCCGACAACGGGAAGCAGGAATCTCAAGGTTGATCCGGATTCACCGCAGTCAAGCACACAGTCCTCTCCGGCCCCGCAGCCGGGCGCACGATCTTCTATGCCCGCACAACCAATCGCACCTTCCTCGCCGGCAGCACAGACAATCGCACTGTCTCCGGGAATATTGCCGCAGACCGGGGTGCAGGTCATCCTGTTTTCCCTGTCATCATCATGTTCTATCGAGGCCCCGAGCGCTTTAAGGCAGCCGATCGTAGCCTCGATATCCGCGGACATTCCATCGCAGACAATACTTATTTTCTTATTCTCTCCGGTCACAGCTTCCGGCCCGCAGCCCGACAGCGCCGCGCATATCAGGTACCTGTGTGCCATGGACTTAGAAGCCGGTATCTTTACAGTTCCTTTCCGTTTCCCCGGGTTTAACTCTAACATTTCACACCACCTGCCTCAAGCCAGTCGGAAATGACGGATGCCGGGACCTTCTCTATCACGCACTTCCCGATCTTTTCGGGAACAACGAGATTTATCTCGCTCCCCATCATCTTTTTGTCCGAAAGAGCGGCCTCCGTAAGCTCTCCGACCGTGTAGGGCATCTCCTTTGGAAGTCCGTATTTATCAAGTATCTTCTCAAGAAGCTCCACAGTCATATCATCGCAATACCCGAAACGTCTCGCGGCTCTTGTCATCACGGCCATGCCCATGGCCACACCCTCGCCGTGCAGCAGTTTAAAGCCGCTGCATTTCTCGGCCGCATGCCCAAAGGTATGCCCGAAATTAAGGAGCATCCTCTCGCCTCTGTCAAACTCGTCTCTTGTAACGATATCACGTTTCATGGATACACATGTCCCGATAACGTCATCAACAAACTCCTTGGCGTCCCTGTCAAGAAGCTCCGAGAAAAACGGGGCATTCCCGTACATGCCGTACTTTATGACTTCCGCCATGCCGCACTTAAACTCGCTTTCCGGCAGCGTCTTTAACGTATCCGGATCGCACAGCACAGCAATCGGCTGATAAAAGCATCCCACCTGGTTTTTCCCTGCTTTAAGGTCTATCGCGGTCTTTCCGCCGACAGAAGAATCAACTGCCGCAAGCAGCGTAGTCGGTATCTGGATGAACCGTATCCCGCGGAGGTATGTTGCCGCCACAAATCCCGTAAGATCCCCTGTAACGCCGCCTCCGAGCGCCACAAGCGCGTCGCTCCTTGTAAGCCGGTTTTCGCATAAGAATTCAAGGATCTCCTCATAGGTCTTCATACATTTGGAGCCTTCACCGGCCGGAAAAACAAAGCTTAAAGCCTTCATCCCGGCTTCTTCAATGTATTTAAGGCACTTTTCCCCGTAGATCGGGAAAACATTGCTGTCCGAGATCACCGCAACCGTCCTGATGTTTACGGCGTTTTTCAAAACCGCCGGAAGCTCCCGCATTGCTCCGGAGCCGATCAGAATATCATATTCACTTGATGTGTTCACATGGATTTTTTTCATATTTTCCTGTCTTTGTCCGGCGCGGTCCGTCCCGCTGCTGCCGGCCCTTTCTGCAGAAAGCATAAAAATACAGCTTTCCCCGATAAAAATTATATCACTGTAAAGTGATGAAGACAACAATAAAATCAACGCAAAAAGGTACAAAACTCTTTTATACAGTTGTCAAACCGGCATCATTGTGATAGATTAGGATCATGGAATGCGGATCATGAGTTTAATCCAAAACCGTGCCGCATTTAGTACGATCATAACGGAGAAGGCTATGAAAAGACAGGATTATCTGAAATGGGATGAATACTTCATGGGTATCGCGCTGCTTTCCGCAGGTCGCAGCAAAGACCCTAACACAAGCGTCGGCGCCTGCATAGTAAGCGAAGACAACCGCATTCTTTCCGTGGGCTACAACGGAATGCCCAGAGGCTGCTCTGACGACGAATACCCCTGGGAACGCGTGGGTGACAACCTCGAGACCAAGTATTTCTATGTCTGCCATGCAGAGCTTAACGCCATCCTCAATTACACCGGTTCCGACATCAAGGGCGCAAAGGTGTATACGACCCTCTTCCCTTGTAATGAATGTACAAAAGCCCTGATCCAGAGCGGTGTTTCCGAGGTCATCTACCTTTCCGACAAGTATGCTGCAACGGATTCCACCATCGCAGCAAAGCGCATGTTTGCGTCAGCAGGCGTAAGGACACGTTCCTACGAACCTGTCGGGAAGACCTTCACTCTTGAACTTTGATACCGCAGGACGACTCCTTTGTAATATCCCGGTCCATCCGGCAAAACCCATGCCGGATGGCCTTTTTTTATCCCGGTGTAAGTCTGCCCGATGACCGTTCGCTCAGCCCCTGACATTAAAACAGTCTTGTGCCAAGGGCATTCGCTTGCCACGTAAAAAAGAAGTCTGAAAGGATATGCTCCTTTCAGACTTCTTCCTGATCATTTCTTTAGCAGCGCAACCTGCGCCATCACATCTTCTTTGAACTTTCTCCACTCATCCTCGTTCTGAAAGAACTTCGGACAGTCGATGCCGTCGACGGACGTTATGTCACTGTGCCTCAAAATGCCATCCGCCGTAAGCCCAAGCCTTTTTACAAGCACAGCGGTAAGCTTTACAAGCGACGACCTTGTGAACATACCGGGCTCGCCCGTTTCATCGGGATAACAGAAATCTATCGCCAATGTGTCTCCGTTTCTCGCACCGTTTGCAAGCGCCTGCTCGTTTACAGGTATGCACTGCACTATCTTTCCGTCAAGATCCACCACGAAATGCGAACTCAAGTGATTACTGCGTGTTGTTCCGAGGGAATTGTAGTAATTCCGCTGTTCCATCGCGCTTATCCCGGGGTTGTCGACCGCATGGATGACTATACCCTTTATCCCGCGTTCGCTTATCCTGACTCCGTTCCGTGAGTACTCGCTCTTTTCGAGCATCCTGTTCAAGACCTCAACATCGCCCGCAGAACTCAATGTCCCAAGCTTTTCGTGCATGAAGAAGGTCCTGAAAAGGGAAACAAGTCCGAATACGATCCCTGCAAGTATCAGCGCAAATATGGAAAATACGATTATTCTTAAGATTATGACCTTGCGGCGGCGTCTGCGCCGCCACTCGGCTCTTGACATCTTGGCAGCCATAAAACCTCGCTGTTTTCTGTTTATTTATCCTCAACGCTGTAGTTGGGCGCTTCCTTTGTGATATGGATATCATGAGGATGACTTTCCTTTAAGGATGCCGCGGAGATCTTGATGAAACGGCCCGTTTCTTTCAGAGTCTCTATATCCTTTGCACCGCAGTATCCCATACCGGAACGGAGCCCGCCAAGGAGCTGGAAGATAGTATCTTCGACTGTTCCCTTGTATGCAACACGTCCCTCGACACCTTCCGGCACAAGCTTCTTCGCATCTGTCTGGAAATAGCGGTCCTTGCTGCCGTTTTCCATGGCCGCAATGGATCCCATACCGCGGTAAACCTTGTATTTCCTGCCCTGGTAAAGTTCGAAGGTTCCCGGGCTCTCATCGCACCCTGCGAAGATGCTGCCCATCATGCAGACATTTGCGCCTGCTGCGATAGCTTTTGTGATATCTCCGGAATATTTGATACCGCCGTCGGCGATGATCGGAATACCGTACTTCTTAGCAACTGCCGAAGCTTCCATGATAGCTGTGATCTGCGGAACGCCGATACCTGCAACAACGCGTGTCGTGCAGATGGAGCCCGGTCCGATACCGACCTTGACACAGTCAACGCCTGCCTTGATAAGGGCTTCTGTAGCCTCTCCCGTAGCGACATTTCCCGCGATTATCGAAAGACCGGGGAATGCGTCGCGTATCTCTCTTACGGTGCGGAGCACGTTTGCCGAGTGGCCGTGGGCAGTATCGATGACTATTGCATCTACTTTTGCGTTTACAAGGCCCTGCACGCGGTCAAGCACGTTCGATGTGATGCCGACAGCAGCGGCACACAGGAGCCTTCCCTGTTCATCCTTTGCGGATGCGGGGTATTTTATCTGTTTTTCGATATCTTTGATAGTTATAAGTCCCTTGAGGTTGCCT
>JAEEGL017275742.1_pt1 | contig 88997 bp, 137 predicted proteins | sample 9134231 | NCBI WGS metagenome assembly JAEEGL01 (sample SAMN16246548, study PRJNA631951) | gut metagenome | biome: gut microbiome; feature: rumen; material: fiber-attached | host: Bos | place: Iran: Karaj | collected 2018-10 | reverse complement strand
TCCTGTAGCCGATGTTGAGATATTTGACAATGTCAATCTTTTTAAGGATGAATATGAAATCACTCCTTTTTTTCATTTCTTTGTTTCGCCGGATAAGCTTATTGAAGATGCAGATTTTTTTCTACAACACAGCAAACATACGTTTGTGCTTACGTTAAGACCACATTCGGATCCGATTCTTAGTCGCTTTCATCTTATCAACACAAATCAAGACCAGCATACACTTATCAAAGAATTGCTGACTTTACATCAGAAGGGGCATGCTTACCACAAACACCCGGAATTTGAAAACAAAAATCATATTGTAAAAGAAATACCAATATCAAAGAGGGAAGCTGAGGTCCTTGCACTCGTTGCGAAGGGGTATATTAATAAGGAAATTGCCGACAAGCTTTGTATCTCTTTACCTACAGTCGTTTCACACAGGAAAAACATCTGCGACAAACTAAATATCAAATCCGTCTCTGCACTAACCATTTATGCCGTTACCCATGGAATCGTATCAGTGGAAGATATATGATTGCTGAATTATTATTTGAATGCTATCATATTGCCATCTTGCCTTCAATTAGCTAAATATCCATATAAGCAAATAAATCGTAAATCTGTAGGTCGTAAATTAAATTGTCTTCTTATTTTCTCAATAAAACTTAACATCCGTAACTACTTGTGCTCCTACATGCTCATTCAGACGACGGACTATCTGAGCACGACCAACACTGAGTTCTTGACGTATGACAGATGAGTTGATTTTTACCCAAAGAGTCTGATTCTTGATAAATAATTCTCCCGTATAGGTTAGAATGCCTTTTCCCATCACTTCTCCCCATGATGATATCAGACGATGTTGGTTTAGAGGGGTCTCTAATCCTTCGTCTCGTAGATACTGACGGACTAAGTCTCCTATAGGTATTGCACGTTTACGTTTCATGATGTAATTACACCTCCTTTCACGTGAAATATTTTATATCTTCCATGAGTTTGGCTTAATATTCGGTCGAGATTCTCAAGATTTGTGTCAGTGATGAATATCTGACCAAAATCCTCTTCCGATACCAAACCTACAATATTGCCCACTCGCTCGCTGTCTAATTTGTCAAATATGTCGTCCAAGAGCAATAATGGTTTAGTATGGCTGCCCGTTTTTTTCAGAAAATTAAATTGGGCCAGTTTTAGGCTAATAAGATAACTTTTGCTTTGACCTTGTGAACCTTCTTTCTTCAAAGGATAGCCGTTCAACATCATTTCTATGTCATCTTTGTGAATGCCGTGGAGTGAATAACCGACAGCTAAGTCTTTAGGACGGTCTCGTTGAATCACGTCTAACAACGAGCCACGATCGCAATGACTGGTATAATTAATACCTATCTGTTCTTTACCAGAAGAAATTCTGGCATAATACTTTTGAAAAACAGGAATAAAATCATTGATAAAACTTTGACGGCATCCATAAATAATCTCACCGCTGTCAGCCATAATTCGCTCGTAGGCTTCCATTAAATCCATGGAAAATGCGTTTTCTTCCTTCAGTAAGGCATTTCGATGTTGAAGGGCTTTATTATAACGTTGAAGGGTCTGTAGATATGAAGGATTGTATTGGGAAATAACGGTATCCAAAAAGCGACGACGTTGTTCGCTGCCACCAGACACTAAATCCTGATCGTTTGGAGAAACTAGTATGAGTGGCAACAGACCGATATGTTCTGACATACGTTTATACACTTTATCACCACGACGGAATTGCTTTTTCTGGTGTAATTTCATGCCGCAACTTACAACTTCATGAACTCCGTTCAGATCGTATTCACCTTTCAACATCAATAATTCTTCACCATGACGGATATTCAGGGAATCTATGACATTTGTTGAGCTTTTTGTGAATGACAAAAAATAAATTGAATCCAATACGTTGGTCTTTCCCTCACCGTTGCTGCCAAGAAAACAGTTTATGCCTGGAGATAAAGTAAGGTCAGCCTGACTAATATTCTTATAATTCAAAATCGATAAGTGGGAAAGATACATGGAATAATAAACTTTGGAATTGTGATGGGGAAACTATATAATTTGAATTAATGACTGAATTGTTGCATTTTTATGGAATTGAATACCACTATTTCCTTTTTTTCTTCAAATTTACAAAAAAACTACCAATTCGTTTCCGTATTTACAAAAAACTTTTTAAATTTGCATTAATTTTAACAAAGGCGGTAATAGCTCAGTTGGTAGAGCATCAGCTTCCCAAGCTGAGGGTCACGAGTTCGAGCCTCGCTTACCGCTCATAATTGTAAATCAGAGAGTTAATGTTTAATTCTCTGATTTTTTTGCGCTTTATAGGTGGAGAAAATTAACAATAAATATGTACTATGTGACACATAAATGGTTAGAATCGGGTGGTTTCGTAGTGAAATGTGTGCGCATTTTTGTGCGCATACATTTATTGTTTAAATAGATTTCCAAGTGATTCAATTAGCACTTTAGATGAATTGAACAGCCTTTCATAATACATCAGCTTTTCTTTCAGTTGTGTGTTTTCTTCCAGTGCGTCTTTTGTTATTCTCTCTTTTTTTGGGTCACGCAACTTCCCTGTGACAATATATTGTATGTCGATTGTCGGGTAGTTCTTCTTTAACATACGCAGTTTGTCGGTTGTCATCTCACCTCCAGTACCAAGATAGCCTCTTGAAAAACCACATTTTCTTTCAGCATCTATGAATCTGATTTCAATTTCGTCAAGAAACTCTCTTACTCTTTCTTTTGGTGATAGTTTCTTTATCGCTTTAGCATTTTCCATAATGATGTGGATTTAATTACTGCTGATTACTTTTGTTGTGTCTCCGTTATATACCATGTATAGCGAGAATCCGTATTCGTCCTCAACCCATTTTGCGCTGACGTTCTTTAAATCCTTGTTGAATCTATGCTCTTCTATTTCGTTATGTAAACCAAATACAGCTCCTGTAATGATTCTTGTGTCATTATTCTCAATGGTTTTATATTTTTCGAGTATAGAGTTTTTCATGTAAACTGCATAACCTATTATATTTAACTCCCTTGCCATTGATATACTAATTTCAACAATAAAAGGATATATTTCTTTTGACATTATATCGTTACCTAAATCATCTGTACGCTGAAAAAAATATCCTCTTTCTCTTAATCCTTTCTTAAACGACCAATGGTCTTCATGGCAGAGTGGTTGCCCCTCTAAACACACTTGTTTCTTGTTGCATGACCAGAACAATGTCAGCAGAAAAACACATAATAACAGATAACACTTTTTCATATTAGTTGATTTATAAGGATGTTTTTAGAATTTTTGATGTCAGCCATTATTTTTTTGAAACATTTTTATAATGTAATACTATCTTCCTCTTTGAATTTGGCTTGACACAATGCTGAAAATCTGACGGACATCAGCAAGGTCTAACGTCCTGTCAGGATACTCTGGGTTGAGCGAGTGTATCGTTATTGTGTGTTTCTCAACGTCATGCTCGCTTATCCGCTTGATGAGAATGCCGTCCTTATGCACGATAACAAAATCTCTCTTGTGAATGTGCAGTTTGCTGTCTTTCCAAAGATATGGCTCAACCTCACGGCAAATTACAAGCTCACCTGGTATGAATCCGTATTTAGTTCCGTTATCCATTGAGTCACCATGAACCTCAAACGCAACGTAATTACCAGTCATTTCCCTGTCTGGAGCAAAAGGAACAGTTGGAAGTGTTGAAATGTACTCATTATCCGCATATCCAGACAAGTACCCACCATACGCATACTGCGACACGATAGGGACATCGACTATTTTCTGTTTTTGTGCTCTTTCGACTTCAACGATGACCGGATTAAAAAGTGACTCAGATATACCATCCTCAGAATCCGCTTTTAGAAACAACTCGATAAGATTTCTCGCACTTTTTATCTCACCTCCATTCTTCCAGTTATTGAGTGTCTTTTCAGTTACTCCGAGAAATTTAGCCAAATCTCTTCTTGACCATCCGAGAGATTTTCTTTTGCTTTCAATTTCATCCCAATTCATTTCTACCATAATATACAATTCTTACATTAATATTCCACAATTGTGTTAACATACGTTAAAGCAGGAAATATTTCCCACTTTTATTTGGTAGTGTAGGAAAATTTACCTACATTTGCATTTGTATTTATGAATGAATAACAAAACGGATATGGAAAAGACTGCCTGACTGTGTAGCCAAACTCTTTACCCTTAACCAATTGCAAAGTTAGCGCAGTTTTTTCTAATATCCAAACAAATTTAGAAGAATATTAATGAATCTATGAAAAAGAAGGTTGAAAAAGGACTTACAAGGGAGTTTTTGCAAACTATGGTTTGCGGAAAAATAGAGAATTTTCCTCTTACCGGTGGTCTTCGTCAGGCTGATGTCGCACGTTCGATTGCAAGTCAGACAGGACGGCTTATTGGTGGGAAATTCACCGTGAAAGCCGACTATGATTTAGGTGTTATAACAATTATGCGTGTGTCTTGACTATGGCTACACTTACGAGGAACATTCAGGCGAAAGTCCGTGAGGTGGAACGTGTATGGTTTGACCGGACGGAGGCTGCGAGGTATGCCTGTGTGAGTGTGTCGAAAATCAAGGAGTGGAACTACTCAGGAAGACTCGGTTTTTACAAGCCTGACGGTGTAGTTCTGATTAAGAAGAGTGAACTTGACCGTTTCATTGAAAAATCAAAAGTGATATGAAAAACTTCTTTAAAAAACTTACAGTGATTATTCTTGGTGTTGTTGCTTTTTTTCTGCTGTTCGGAGAGAGTGACGGGGCACTGATGGAGACCATAATAATGAAGCTGGTCGGTCTTGCTTCTATGTGCTTATGCTTTGAGCTGATTGGCAAATGGAAAATGTTTGATGATTATCTTTCTGACTAAATACCCGTGTCATGTCTCATAGTTTTTTAGGGTTAGTATAATTTCTGACACGGCAAGGCGGGTGTGACTTCATCCATTACAACAAGGCATTTTGTTCATGCCCGCCTAAAATATTGCGGAGTGGAGAAAGTGGCTATCTCGCTGCTCTCATAAAGCAGAGATCGCAGGTTCGAGTCCTGCCTCCGCCACTATCTGATTTAATCACTGGCATCGCTGGTAAGGCCGTCTAAACAATAGGGCTGCCGAAAGATACGGGCTACAGGCTCCCACGGTAACGTTTAAAAGGTACGGAACGTGGGTATATCAACCACCCGCGTTTCCTTCACGTTTGGAGCAATCAACGTGAGACATGCGACTGGATGAGAGAAGATGAGATTCAACAAATAAATAAAGAAAGGCACATGAGTGCAAAAACAAGAAATGCAAGTGTGCCTTTCATTTTATACTGCGTGGTGGCTGAAAGGCAAAGCAGAGAGGGTTTGGCTATTTTACCTCTTGTGATGCGGGTTCGATTCCCGCCCACGCAACTCAAAACACCCTTTGCAGTTATTTTTTAGTCTTTAGTGTATGATGTCATTTTGCCATTGCATTGGGTGTTTCTTATAGCAGTTGCTTTTTTTTATGATTTATTATTATTCAGTGTTTTTCATTAGACAATTTATTAGGTTGATAAATCCGCAAGCGTGCGGAGAAAATGGGCACCAGCTTCTCAGCGATGGGCGGCTGGTGTATTTCATGGGGCTGAAAATCCGGAATACATAGAGCGAACCGAGATATAAAATCCGTCAGCACATCTTTACTACATGCTTAAAACCTGTATGAGCAGCGGGAGCGTTACCCGCCAGCCCCACTTTCTTTACCTAATTATTATACATTTACATTAAACATGCTTTCACCCTCCGAAACCGTGAGGAATTAGGAGGATTTTTTGGAGAGAGAGTGGGAATAAAATAGAGCAAGCCGACAAATCGGTGAATTTATGCAAAGACTAACAAAAATTTGGAGTCGTGAGCTGTGGAAGCGTTACCCACCTCTTCCGCGCTGAACCTTGAATATATATAGAAATGAATGAAATGTTGATGCTGGCCCGCCGGAGACAGTTGTCCGAGGTGGGCCGGTTTGCTTTCCCTTGGCTTATAGATGTAGGCAGGAGTTTCAAGGATAGAGGTGTATTTCCGTTGAGTCTTACTGACTATTATAAAGAACGTGATGACATCATTATAGCCGGACTTGTTGAGACTTTGATCCCTGTTGGCTCTCATCATGACAGGATTATGATGGATGTTCTTTCAATGCTTGGTGACAAGCCGTCTGACATTGTACGCAAACGTCTGTTCGTGACGATGAGTCCTCCTGATGATGATGAGCAATGGCTTTTGTTGCCGATTCTCAGTAAGCGTGACGTGATTTCAATGCTTTCATGGATTTATGATGTGTGGTCTGATATTGAGAATGTTGTCTTGTGTGATCTTTCAGGAGATTACACTGGTGAGCGTTCGTTGCTCAGTATAGCTGGTCACAACTCAAAATATATACAGCGTCTCCGTTTGTTTGTCGCACGTATGACGTTGTGTGACGGATTCGGGAAAGGTCTTTGGCATAATACTCCTGTTGATTTGTTGCAGTGCCCGTTGACGGATGATGTGTTATGGCTTTTAAGGCATTTCTACAGACTTGAGAAAGTCACGCCAGACAACGTGAACGAGATTCTTCAATATCTTGGTTTTGAACTCCCAGTTGATTTCTTATATTCGGTATGGGGTGTGAACGAAATGCGGAAAAATCGCAGAACAGTCATTGACACTTTTCTCAAAAATTTCAGAGAGCATACTGAAATAAATCGTCTTGTGAGGTATTGCAGTGGAACTGACTATTACAAGGGTGTGTTAAAGAAAGAGATTCCAAAGATAGAGTTTTAATCACTAACTTATTGTATATAAACTATAAAAATAAAAAACAATGGAAAATAAAAAAACAAGCAAGCAGACAGACAACCTGCGGTTCTATGAGTTTCTCCGATTGGTTCCGCAGACTGCGTTGAAAACTATCGGAGCCGGTAGGCTGAAAGGGATGTCCGACGTGAATCCCATGTGGAGAATAAAAGCTATGACCGAATGTTTCGGTCCCTGTGGAATCGGATGGAAATACGAGATAACAAAGCAGTGGCAAGAACAATATGGTCAGGAAACAAAGGCTTTTACAAACATCAACTTGTATATAAAAGTTGATGGGGAATGGAGCGACCCGATACCAGGAACAGGTGGTGCTACTCTCGTTGAAGTCAACTCAAAGGGGTATTTATACGTCAATGATGAGGGCTTTAAAATGTCATTGACAGACGCCCTGTCCGTCGCAATGAAAGCCCTTGGCGTAGCGGCTGATGTCTATTTCTCAAATGACAAGGGACAGTTCGACACAAAGTATGAGCAACAGCAATATATCGCACAGCAACCTCCCGCACAACCACCACAGCCTTTCTCTGAAATGGATAACGCTATGAGCGAAATCAATATAGCACCAGATAAAGCCACTTTATTAAAGATATGGAACAAATATCCAGGGCTACAGCAGAATAACGATTTTCTTAACGCAATGACAACAAGAAAGAAACAACTATGACGACACTTAACAAAATCCCGGTTATATTCAATCAGGAAGAGCACACCTATGTTAATTCTGAAACTGGAGAGTTCTACAAGGGAATCACTGGTACTTTATTGCATAAAATATCACCGAACAAATACAGCAACGTACCAGAATCAGTTTTGCAGAAAGCGGCTGAACGTGGTACAGCCGTACATGAGCAACTTGAACTGATTGAAAGTCTCGGCATTGAGCCTACAACACAAGAAGGGGTGAATTATATTCGGCTGAAAGAAGAGAACAACTTGCGTTATCTCGCATCTGAATATACTGTAAGCGACTTGAAGCATTATGCAACAAACATAGACGTAATCTATGATGTTGAGGAAAATGTTGTAGATATTGCTGACTACAAGAACACATACAAGGTTGACCACTATTCCGTATCATGGCAACTATCTATCTGCGCACATTTCTTTGAGCAGAACAATCCGCACATCAAAGTAAGAAAACTTTTTTGTATATGGTTGCGTGACGAAAATGCAGAGATATACGAAGAAAAAAGACATTCCACGGAAGAGATTGAAGAACTAATCAATGCGGACATCAATGGTCTTCCATTCATTGATGAACAATCAGAAACGCCATCTGACGTCGCTGATATTATCGCAAATCTTGTGTTTCTCACAGGACAGCAGAAAGACATAAACACAGCCATAGACACAATGAAACAACAGCTTTTGGAATTGATGACAAAAAACGGAGCGGAAAAATATGAAACCAACTTTGCATCAGTGACAAGACTTAAATCAGGCACTCGCTCGTCTTTTGATTCAAAGGCTTTCAAAGCAGACAACCCGACACTATACTCACAATACGTAAAAACTACGAAAACGGGTAATTCAATACGTCTTAACATAAAATAATCATGCTTTACGACCCTAACAGCCCGTCTGACATTGAGAAAGCAAACGAACGGCTGAGACAATTAATAGAACGGAAAGAGCCGTTTGAGATTGTCAGCCGAAAACAGATGATTAAGCGTAGCACGGATCAGAACTCATATCTCCACTGCATCATCGCTTATTTCGCTTCTCAGACTGGTTACACTGCCGAATGGGTCAAGCAGAACTATTACAAATTACACTGCAACCGTGACATTTACCTCGTCAGAAAGGAAGACCCGCTTATCGGGGAACATAAAGAAGTCCGTTCAAGTGCGAGCCTGTCTATTGAGGAAATGTCACTTTCAATAAAGCGATTTAAATTCTATGCTGCTGAGGAAGCCGGCATTCTGCTCCCGGACGCAACGGAAGAACAGATGTTGCAAGCATGGAAAGAAATCAAATGCTCAGAAGAGTATTTATGATATAAAAACGAACGAAATACAATATAAAGTAAAAGATTAACAAATTAAAGTAAATTATTGAAATTATGGCTATTATTCATTTTTGTGGTAATATCGGACGTGATGCCGAGTTAAGAAACATCGGTAACAAACAATACGCTGTGTTTACGGTTGCTGACACACACCGTTACACGAGCAGCAACGGGACGGCACAATCCGAAACGACATGGTTCCGGTGCATGAGGATAGACCAAAGTGGTAAACTTGCCTCTTATCTAAAAAAAGGGAAAAAGGTATATATTTATGGTGAGTTCAAACTATCATCGTATCAGAACAAGGAAGGGCAGACGAAGACAGAGTGCTCAGTATGGGTAAATGCAATTGACTTTATGTCACAACAAGATGGTACATCTTACAATCAAAATGAACAACAACAGCAACATACAACTCAACAATATCAGCAAGCCCCACCTATTTTTCAACAGTCACAACAGCCAGTGAATATGAATCCCACTCCGGTTATGCAGCCAGAGAACACACCAGCTGACACTCTTCCGTTTTAAATAATCGTCGTGGGCTATGGAGTTGAGTGAATACAAAGCGAGGGGGCGGGTGACGAGAATTTATGAGTTGCGGAAGATAATAAAAGATGGTCATGAAACTGGCAGTTACAAGAAAGACTTTGACATAGACAACGAGACGTTTGACCCTGTAACAAGGGAGATACGGAATGTAGAGATACATTTCACGGCATGGAACAGGAAAGCGGATGAAGTTAAATGCCTTAATGTCGGTGACGATGTTGAGGTGACGTTTGTCATTGAGGGTTATAACTGGCAGTGGGAAGAAGGCAAGTATGAGGACTGGATTTACAATAACCTTGTAGTCCGCAACATCAAGAAATACGAAGACTATTCTTTTGACATAGAAGAGTGGCGCAGACAGCAGAAAGAGGAGATGGAAAATGGTGTGACTGAGCCGTGTTGACAACACGGCATACCGAACCGCTTATAAAATATTTGTGATTATGGAAAGAAAAATAAAAGTGTGTACACCAACAAGGTTATGTTTTGAAAAGGAAACAAAACATGCTCCTGATGTGTGTTTTGTTGAACGAGAACACACCACAATTAAAAACAATAAAGAGAAAACATATAAAGATTTGCTTAGAGACAAAAGATGGATAAGCAAAAGGAACAAAATCCTGTCAAGGGATAACAATACTTGTTGCTATTGTGGGTGTAATGATAGGTATCTTCATGTACATCATTTAAGGTACATTGAAGATAAAAAACCTTGGGAATATTCTGATGAAGACCTTATCACTTTATGCGAAAAATGTCATAAAAATGAAACCGACGCGAGTAAGGAAAGTTATAAATTATATCAAGATCTTAAAAATTCAATTCGGAGCAATAATATTTCTTTTTGTTCACTTAATCAAATTTTATCAATGCTTATTGACGTATTTAAAAGTCATAAAGATGGTTTCTACCCTCTACATAATGATGCCTATGATTTTGTTCGTATAGCAATTCTTCATACGTTGAACAAAAAAGATTTAGAAGCAGCAAATGATATAGGATTTGATTTTGAAGATGCTGACTTTTCATATATTAAGGATTATAGGGCTATTTTGGAAAAGTAAAGGATAATATAATGACACACTGCTTTAACACATCAATCGCAAAGGAATATGGTATTGAGGAGGCGATAATAATTCATTACCTATATTTCTGGATTGCTAAAAATGCATCAGATGATAGCAATTTTAAAGATGACTTATTTTGGACTTACAACACCACAAAGACCTATGCGGATTTTTTTGAATACATAAACGAAAAGAAAATTATCAGATGTCTGAGTAAACTTGAAAATGAGGGTGTCATCAAAAAAGGGAATTTCAATACAAACAAATGGGATAAGACGAAATGGTATGCTTTCACATCAAAGGGATACGAACTTTTATTTAAGAATGGATATGAGTTGAAACCTTTTTACCGATTAACCCAAAATGGTATAATCGATTTGACAAAATGGGTGAATCGATTTGGACAAAATGGGCAAATCAATAATACAAATAGTAAAGCAATTAATAAAGAAGAAGAAAAAGAAAATATAAAAAGAAAAGAAGATGATGCTTTATTTGATGAATGTTGGATTGCTTACAGGAGAAAAGGATTGAAGAATAAATCAAAGGAATATTGGAATAAGTTAAGTGATGAAGAGAAAGGAAAAGTATTACCACATATTAATGCTTATGTTCAATCTCGTGATGCTAACTACCAAAAAGACTTTGAAAGGTATCTTCGTGACAAAGTATTCAATGAAATCATTTATGTTGGTAATTCAGCTATTTACGACCCATTGACTATAAAAGATGACAACTCTTCACAAAACAACAATGGCGAACCGCCTGAACAATCAGGCTCACTCTGGCAATCATGATAAACAAACAGCAGATATATCAGTGGTGGGACTTGTTTAAGTCCGGCAACATGCTTACTGAGATAAGGATTATAGACGGGCGTAAGACTTATAGTGGTTACTTTACAGACGTTGAATCTATTATCCGCAGTATTGAGCCGTTCTCAAATGATGGACATGCACAGATATATTTTACCATCAACTGCATCAAGGACGCTTGCGGTGGACGTTTACAACGTGACAGGATCATTCTTGTAGGGCGTGAGCCAACGACAAGTGATGCTGACATTGAGGGACGCACACATATACTGATTGACTTAGACCCGAAACGTCCGTCCGGTGTCAGTTCAAGCGACGAGGAACTTGAATTTGCGCACCGCAAAGCAGTTGATGTTTACCGTTACTTGCTCGGACAGGGATTTAATGAGCCTATTATCTGTAAGAGTGGCAACGGCTATCACATCTATGTCCCTTGTCAGATAATAGCCAGTGACGATACAACTGAAATCGTCAAGAAATTCTTGCAGACACTATCATTGCTCTTTTCGGACGCAAGGGTGGAGATTGATGAGAAAGTATATAATCTTGCGAGAATAAGCAAACTCCCTGGGACCACAGCAAGAAAAGGAAGTAACACAAACAAGCGTCCTTGGCGAATGTCTGAGATACTGAAATATCCAGATGAAATAAAACCAACGGACATTGCATATTTCCGAAAGATTGCAGGGATGTTCCCGGATGGCGAGCATACACCAAACAGGTACAACGGATACTCTACTGAGCGATTTGACTTGATTTCGTTTCTCCATAAGCACAACATCGGATATACTGAGGTTCGTGTGGCGGGTGGAACGAAATACATTCTTGACCACTGCCCATTCAACGAACAGCACACACATAAGGATGCTGCGATCTTCCAACGTGACAGCGGTGCGATAGGATTTCTTTGTTTCCATAATTCTTGCAGTGGTAAGACATGGCGTGACGTTAGGCTGTTGTTTGAGCCGAACGCATACGACTACGACAAGACAAAAAGATACGACAGACACAACCAGCACATATATCAGCCTCCGAAACCAATAACGCAGACTGATGACAAAGGGAACATCTGGTTGAGAATGTCAGACATACGCCGTCAGCCGTTCTCTTTGTCTGATTTTATTCCATCCGGAATAACAGAAATTGACAAGCGGGGTATCGGATTCAAGCGTGGAATGGTTAGTGTGTGGACGGGAAAACGTGGTTGCGGTAAGTCCAGTCTGCTGAACATGCTTATTCTTAATTCAACGCAGAGAGGCTACAAAAACGCATTATGGACCGGAGAGCTTACGGGAGATATGGTTAAGCAGTGGCTATATCTGCAAGCAGCCGGTAAGGCATACAACAGCAAATATGGTAACACGGACTACTATACAACCGACGAGTCAGTCATCGGTGAGATAGATCAGTGGATTCATGACAGTTTACGGCTGTTTAACAATAAATATGGGGACAATTTCAGTCAGATAGAAGACCAGATACGGAAACTGCATGATGAGAATGGACTTGATCAGGTGTTACTTGATAACTTGATGGTTCTTGACATACGGATGCTTGAGGAAAACAAATACGACAGGCAGGCAATACTGATGCAACGTCTTGAAGACTTGTCAAAGGAATTGAACATCCATATACATCTGGTAGCACATCCGCATAAGTCGCTTGGATATATCCGTATAGACAACGTTGGTGGCAGTGGTGACATAACCAACAAGGCAGACAATGTTTTTATAATGAGCCGTGTGAACAACGATTTCAAGACCAGTGCTCCTGATTATCTTGACAAGATAACCTTTGACGACATTCTAAAGAGCGGATGCACAAACATCATTGAAATCGGAAAATTCCGGTCAAAGGGAACCTTGATGGGCAGTGTTGTCAAACTTTGGTTTGAGGCTGAGAGTAACAGGCTGAAAAACTCCTTTACTGAAAGTGTTGTATATGGATGGGACAACCGACAGCCAAGCATACCTGACACGTTGAGCTTCTATGATGAGCCGTCTGAATCAATACAAGAGATAACAGGAATACAGACCGTATTGCCAACTACGATTGAAGAAGAATGTCCTTTTTAATTTGAGCGATATGATAAACTTATACATAAAGGGGATGGCGCGTGGCACGAAAGGGTGCTGCGCTTTCTGCGTAAAAGAATACGGTGAGATAAAAGGTAAGACGTTTGACGGTTTTATGCCAACGAAATCTGGTGGCATTCCGCTTATTGACGGGAAGGCTTTTTATCAGACTGAGCTTTATGCGCTTGTGTGGGGTATAACGACTATACCCAAAGACCAGAAAATCAAAGTTTGGACAAACTCAACGGTGATAAAAGCCTGGATAACCAACAGGCAGACACCTGACGACTACAAGAACCTGTTTGACTTGTTTGTCATGCTTACAGATGGCAGACAGATTGATGCCGAGCAAGTGAATATGGGTCAGAGCCAGGTGATGAACAAAGTGCGTGACAAGGCTCTTGAACTGTGTGACGCTATTGGAATAGGACTGACACAACAACATAAATACCGGATGCCATGATAAAAGGATTTGACGAGCAGACACAGCCACTTACTGAGTATGAGGAGAAATTCCTTCTCCCGGTTGTTATTGCAGGGCTAAAGACAAAACGAGGTGCGGAATCAGCCGTGACGAACACTTATATCGTCAGCAAACTGAAACCACGGTACAAGGTTGACGTGCCAAGGCTTAGAAAGATAATCAACCATATCCGTGTAAACGATCTTCTACCCGGACTGATTGCAACCAGCAACGGCTACTATCTTGCAACATCAGAGACAGAGATTAATGATTATGTTGACAGCCTCAGAGGACGTGAGGATGCCATCCGTGCTGTGAGAATTGCTATGGAGCGTCAGTGCAGACAACTTTACAGACGTAATGATGTTCTGCAGGGCGAACTAATGTTTCAATAAATCGCTTCTGGCGCACGATTAAATTTCAAACGATAAAGAGGACGTAAAAACAATTATCACGCAACACGCTACGCGTCAGATATTAAATTTCGCATAATATGATACGGATAGACACAATACATTTGGGAGATTGCCTTGATGTTATGCAGAGGATTAGTAATAAGTCCGTGGATATGATTCTATGTGATTTGCCATACGGTTGTCTTAACAAGACAAACAAGTCAGCACAATGGGACAATATAATCCCTTTTGTTCCACTTTGGGAACAGTACGAAAGGATAATCAAAGACAACGGAGCGATTATTTTGTTTGCGTCGGGATTGTTTACTGCCCAGCTTATGATGAGCAACCCGAAGATGTGGAGATATAACCTTGTTTGGGACAAGTGTCGTGTAACAGGATTCTTGAACGCCAATCGTATGCCACTTAGATGTCATGAAGACATTTGCGTGTTCTACAAGAAACTTCCGGTGTACAATCCTCAGATGGAGGAACTTGATGGACGGATGAGAAACCATCCGCAAGGTTATGGTAAACACAACGAAAAAAACCAGTGCTACGGAAAGATAAAACGTATTACTCCGCAAATATATGAAAAAAAACACCCACGCTCTATATTGAAAATAAAAAAAGAGCACATGAATGGGAAATTTTATCATCCAACGCAAAAGCCGGTCAGTTTGCTTAGATATTTGATAAGGACTTATACTAACGATGGTGACCTGGTGCTTGACAACTGCATGGGCAGTGGCTCAACGATTATAGCAGCAATACAAGAGAGACGACATTATATCGGAATTGAACTGCAACAAGAATACTACGATATAACACGCAAGAGAATACTAAATGAAACCGGACAGCTAAGACTTGATTTATGATAAGCGAGGTACACAACTGCGACTGCATGGAATTTATGCGTGAATTGCCTGACCAGTTCTTTGATTTATGTATATGGGACCCGCCGTATGGGATTGATGCGGCTAAGATGGGTATGGGTGGAACAGCAAGCAACCGTAGAACTGCAAGAAGACTTTATAAAGAACATACGGAAAGAAAGAAGGCATCGTTCAGTGCAGGTGCAGGAAAGCTAAAAGACAGACTGCTTAATCAAAGTTCGCTTGACTGGGACAGCAAGATACCGGACGATGCGGTGTTTGATGAGATATTCCGTGTTAGCAAGAATCAGATTATATGGGGTGGTAACTACTATGACTTGCCACCTTGCAGGTGTTTCGTCGCATGGGATAAAGTTCAGCCGTGGGAGAATTTCTCGCAAGTTGAGCTTGCATGGACTTCGTTTGACATGCCGTCCAAACTTTTCCGTTTCGACAACCGAAGCTGGACTAAGCATCATCCTACGGGAAAACCCGTTAAACTTTACTCGTATCTGTTGAAAACATTCGCAAAGTCAGGTGACAGGATTCTTGACCCGATGACTGGCGGCGGGACTTCCCGCGTTGCCGCATACAAGATGGGTTTTGACTACTGGGGCTGTGAGATTAATAAGGACTACTTTGACAAGGCGCAGGACTTTTTTAGCCGTGAGTGCCTTGGTGAGGTGAGGACAAAAGATGGAAAGATAATTAAACAACTAAATCTATTTGAAGAATGAAATACAATAAAGAAAATCCGCTAAAAGTCGCAACATTATGCAGTGGGTACGACTCACAATGCCTTGCATTTGAAAGACTAAAAAAGAACTTTCCTGAATTTGACTATGAACTTATTTTTTGGAGTGAGTTTGATCCGGAAAGCAAGCAACCTTTAGAGAAACAACCTGCCGTAATAGCTCATAATGCTTTATTCCCTCAATGGGCAGACAGGAATCTTGGGGATATGACAAAGATAGACTGGGAGACTGTTCCTGATTTTGATTTGGTTTTTGGATCAACTCCATGCCAGTCAATTTCACAGGCTGGGCTTCAGCACGGATTTGTAAAAGACTCAGGCACAAGGTCAAGCATCATTTGGAATATGCATGACTGCATAAGGGTCAAACGTCCGAAATATATTGTAATGGAGAACGTAGCGGCAATATTGTCTGGGAAATTTCTTCCGTTGCTATTGTTGTGGTGTGAGGAGGTTGAGAAAATGGGTTATATGAATTTTATGCCACAGGAGTTTGAGACACCTTGGAATGGCGGAAGGACAAGAAACGGCACGTTGAACTCCAAAAATTATGGTGTTCCGCAGAACAGAGAAAGGTGGTTTATGGTCAGTATCCTTCGCACGGAAGACGACCCGGCCCCGAAATATTATTTCCCTGAACCGTTTCCGCTTGAGAAAAGGCTGAAAGACGTGCTTGAGGATAAAGTGGACGAGAAATACTACATCAACGACAAGCTGCTTGAGAAGATAATGAGTGAGAATGCTGAGCCGGACGATGAAGATGAGCTGTCTTCGTATGACGATTCCATATCTGAATATGGGTCATTGTTTGATGATGAGGATTATGAGCATTAAAAATACTGTTGTTCCACTTAACCCTTATGATGACGGCACTTGCAGGACAATCAAGAGCCAGTATTTCAAGAATAGTTTTGCTAATTTCTTTAGGTGGGGTGGGTATGGAGCAACTGGTGTAATAGTGATTGAAGATGTACAAACGGAACATAAAGCCCCTGAAAGAGTTTCTAAGGAGCAGTCCAAGTAGGGGGGGGTACTTTGTTGACTGCGGTTTTGGAGATTTGAGATATGTGTCAAAAGACGTTGCAGGGACAATCAGGGCAAGATTTGATGATGGTTCAACATTGCTCGTTGAGGTCTATGAAAGTGAAGAAAGTGTTTCAGATATACAGGAGTGAACAGAACGGCTGGGTATATGAAACTGACGGATTGAGTCCTACAATAATGGTCGGTTGCCATTCCGGTGTAGCACCAATGATAATAGAGTATGAAGAAAGATGAATGCATATTGCTGTTCGGATCATGGGGAACGGCAGACGGATTGTTTAAGGACTCAACTCAAGACCGTCGTGTGTTCAGCGTGAGAGGCATCAGCCCTTGTATAGATACCGTTTGTATGAGGAGACCACTGATTGCTGTTGACGACGACAGACAGACAAAAAGAATTTTGTTTCAGACAAAGGGTGTTAAGAAATGGGATGGAGGGCGTTGTTTCCGTGATTATGCACCGTCATTGCAAAAATGTGATTATAAAGAGCCGCCACTGATAATTGAGTATGAAGATAGTGATTCCTAATCCACGGACATGGTTCGGTGAGATAAGGCTGACAGGTGGTGGTAAGTTATCACCATGTTTGAATCAGCGGGATTATAAAGACCCACCAATAGTAATTGAATTTGACGAAGAAATATATGAAAAGAATAAGGAAACCGAAAGGGATAAGCAACAGCCCACTGAACATGATTCCTTATCTTCCTGACGAGGAATGTTTCTTTGACTCAGGACACTGGACTTGTGGTGGAATATACGAGGAATTTCCTTTTTCGGTTACCACAAGGATAAGTGCGAACAATTAGCATTTTTTTGAAATTATATGAATACGGACAGAGTGATTCAACTGATGAACATAACTGAAAGCGATCGTGAAAACCCAAATCAAGGAAGAGTATATTCAACCGAAGGTATATGCCCGACACTGACAAAAATGGACGGTGGTGGCAGACAGCCACATATAGTAGTTTATGAAAATACTTATAGGAGCGATGAGAGGACGCAGCGACGGTGACTGGTATCAGTCAGAGCACAATCAGCGTCTTGAGGTGCTTGGTTGCGAATACACAAACAGCATTACATCAGTCCAAAAAGACAATTACGTGATTGAGATAGATGAAGAGAATTATGATGTACGTGCGGTAGGCAGACAACGGACAGAAGAAGAGAAACGGCGTAGGCATATTCACGGTGACAAAGGTGCAAAATTCTCTCAGGGTAAACAAATGTGCTTGCTTGGTGACACACTTGGAACACTTACTACACTGCCATCAAAGGACAACCTTATCTGCGAGATTTATGAAAGATAAATTAAGACCTGTTGTAATCGGCAACTACACACCAACTAAATGGGGCATACGGTCAACGAAAGGACGCATATTTGACAAGGATATGATTGCTCCCTGCTTGTGCGACTATAGTGGGGGGGAAATTTGGTCCCTACCATAATTGAATACGAGAATGAAACAGAACATTTTGATGCTGCATTACCCACACGGATGGAATAAGGGGGGTGTGATGGAAACAGATGTTTGTCCGTCTATAACAATCAGTGCGTTTGAGAATAATCATTTTTTAATTATAAACGATAACAAAATGGAAGTAAAAAAGAAAAAGAAATTGAAATTGCCTCCGGAATTGGAAGGTAAAAAGTTTAGAATAAGAAAGTTAACTCCGAGAGAATGCTTTAGACTTCAAGATGTTGACGATGAGGATATTGATAAAATACAAGCATCCGGATTAAGTAATTCTTCACAGTATCGTCTTGCCGGAAATGCTATAACTATCAGTCCTTTATATCACATATTCAGAAAATTATTCATAGAAACCGGAATAGATGTAAAGAAAGGTAAACCACAACAACTAACTTTATTTTAATATGGGAACAACCATCATTATTTGCCTGACGCTGGTACTGGCAGTTGTGGCGATATGCGTGACTTATCTGATGTCCTGTCTGATTGAGAGTGATGAGAGCAGGGTGTTGAGAGAGAACCGCAAACTGAGAGAGATGATAGACAAGTGTAAAAACAAACTAAACATCAAGGAAGATGAAAGCGATTGACGTGAACAAAAGGTGCTGTACTTGTAAGCACGAAACTGACAAGTGTGTGAAGATGTCAATTCAAGACGGATTAGACATGTGCTTTGACACTAACGAGGTTGATGTGGATGAAGCGGTTGCTGATACTATCCGGGAAATTGAGGAAGACCGTGACTGGTATCTCAAATACTACGTCATATTATTGGTGAGTGTGTTCGTGACGTTTATAGTTTTTACCATTTGGCAGTGCTGTAAATAAAATTTGCTATGCTGAACGATCCTAACGATTTTGTGACAGACCAGGGGTGTGGTCTGCTTGCGATAATGATAATTATATTGATAATCCTTGCAATTGTTTTTTCGTGATGATTGACGTTAATTATGATGACGAGCAGTTTGCCGTTTTTGATGACGAGCCAACTGAATTTGACGTAAGATCTTCCGGTGAAGAGCCGTTGGACTCTTATTATGATTTTGGATAAAAAAATTAACCTTTTAAAATTAAATAATATGTATATATACGGTAACAATTCAAATTATCCGCCTGGGTTAAGCGACAGCACGCAAGGAGCACCGTGGAACGAGCCTGATGACAATGACCCGATTGAGGTTGATGTGGAGTATTCCTGTGTGATGAGGAGAACGACAACTATAGAGACAACGAGATACCAGGCACACGATTGGGAAGACTATGAGCCAGACGGTGAGGGCGGCTACGTACACACTGGTGGCACGGAATATGAGTTTGACGACAACGACTTTCGTGATGAATACGACGCGCAGCGGTTCAGCCCTGCGGAACTGATAGACGAACTGAAAAGCATCGTCACCATGCTGATAAACGGTGAGGAGGTGACGGTCAGCAAGGCGAAGCTCAAGCAGATCCTGGAGGACTGCGAAGGGTGGGAAATTGAGGACGAAGAATGTGGGAGGGTGTGACTATGGAAGCAGTAAGAGAAATAAAGGTTAAGATTGACACGACAATACTTGACGTGTACAGCGATATGACCGGGGACATGTACCCGGAAGAAACCAAGTCAGGACTCGCTTACAACTTACTTAAATTTGAGTTTGAGAAGAAAATCGTTCAGGCAGTTATGGATTCATACAAGGAAGGAGGTGAGCAATGATAGCTGAAATACTTGGATGGATAGCAACCCTGTTTAGGGGTGCTGGAATGTTGGCTAAACGTGCCAACATGGTGAAATATCTTGTGAGCATTGGGAATCTCTTTTGGATGCTGAATGGAATTTTTACATCAAATGTGCCATTGATAGTAAGCAACGGATTCTGCCTTTTGGTGATGTTGTATGAAATCATCAAAACTAAACGCAATGGATTTACAAAAGAAAATTAACAGGGCAATCAAGTTGATTCAGTCGGCTGGCAAGATTGCAAAGGAGCATGGGCAACCTTTGGAGGTCGCATATTCGGGCGGTAAGGATTCAGACGTTATCCTTGAGCTTGCGAAGATGGCTGATGTTGAATATAGGGCAATTTATAAAAACACGACTATTGACCCACCGGGCACTATCCGTCACGCTCTTGACAGGGGTGCGGAGATGGTGTTGCCAAAACAAACATTCTTTGACCTTGTTGAGCGAAAAGGACTTCCATCAAGATTTAGACGATTTTGTTGTTCAAAATTAAAAGAATATAAGATACTTGATTATTGCGTCCTTGGAGTTCGCAGAGATGAAAGCAGAGCGAGAAACGAGCGGTATAAAGAACCAGAGATTTGTCGTGTTTACAACAAGAAAGAAAAGGTAAGACAATATTTCCCAATTATAGACTGGACTCTTGCTGACGTGACGGATTTCCTCAAGGAAAGAAAAGTGAAATGCGCACCTGTTTATTATGACGATGATGGTGTTTTTCACCCAGAACGCAGGCTTGGTTGTATGGCATGTCCGCTTGCCTCTATTAATCTTCGGAAAGAAGAATTTAGGAAATATCCGAATGTATTGAAACAATATGCAAGAAGGGGTGGAAAATGGTATGAAAATCAAAAGAAAAAAGATGGTAAAACCACTAAATTATTCTCAAGCATATATGAGATGATTTATTTCCAATTATTCTGCTTAAATATGGCTGATTTTAGATTTCAGACTGGAAAGACATTGTTTAGTGACGGGCTTGATTGCAAGGCATATTTGGAAGAGTATTTTAACGTTAAATTTTAACAAACAAATTCTTGCTAATTCTGCAAGAACTTGCAAGAAAGGAGGTGAGGAATGAAGAATTGTGAGAATTGCCTGTTTTTCGTGAATCCAATGCCAGATACAATAATCTGCATTAGAGGCAAAAGGATTAAAGAACTAAATAATAAAAAAACCAACTGCAAGAACTGGGCGGAGAACACACCCGAAAATGCTGAAAAAGAATTTAAAAAAATGATAGGAGGTGATGAAAGATGACTAAAGAAGAACTTATAAAGATATTGGAGCCATTGCCAGAAGGTGCACAGATTATAGCCTGTGAATATCCAACTGCTCCAATTTATGAAATAACGCAAATCGAGAAATCATCCTCAGATGATGTGTTTGAGTTAAGAATTAAAAAGAACAGACTATATTCTGCTCTTGTCAAAGCCGAGCTACTACATTCTATGAAAGGAGGTGAGAAATGAAGAAACTTTTGATAACTATATCCCCTCTTTGCATTGTATTGTTCGTTTTTATGTGGGTTTCATGTGGACTGAAAGGTGCAGTAATATTACTTGGCGCAGTGGTATTTATAGTTGTTTTGGCAGAATTGCTTGCGAAATGGATAGAGTTTGTTGATAAACATATAAAAGATTAAAGTCATGAAATCATATACTGATTTAGAACAAAGTCGTAAGTTGGCTAAGATACTGCCACTTGAAAGTGCTGACATGAGTTACCGACCATATAGAGAAGAAGGTGGAATACCAGATTATCATGCAGATTTATGCCCATATAATTTTGCAAGTTGGATTGGTGTCCCTTGTTGGTCTCTCGCAGCATTGCTTGATGAATTAAATAGGAATTACTGGAAGGTTTCACTAAAAAGTTGTGGTGCTGAATGGGACATAACTTATGATGATGGAGAAAAATATATCATTATATCGGCTGACTATCCAATTGATGCTTGTGTATCTATGATTGAAAAATTACATGAACAAAAACTGTTGTGATATGAATACAATTATATTAGCAATCATAGTGGCATGTTTAATATTTATAGCATGCTCTCTTGCCTCAATAGCAAATACATTATGGAATATTTTACAAGAACTTAAAAACAAATAATTATGGCAGAAATCAACAATTTACAGGATTTTACAATGCCAATTGGCGAAGTTAACAACGATTACAGCATGAAACATGCAGAAATGCTGAAAGACCTGATGTCGCAGATGGACGTTAAAGCCCAAGATGACCACAGGGCGAAGATTGCGGAACGTGAGTATTGGCGAAAGCTGCGTGGGGACATACTATTGGCTTTGTTAGATAAAAGCACGTCAATAGATTTGTCTTTGCCCGACAGAGCATCTGACTTGACAGAACGTCTTTACAGACAAGACAAGGATTTTTTCACAAATCTTGATGAGAACTGAGAACAAAGCAAGGAGGTTGAATTATGGAAGTACAAAATTATGACAGCACAAGTAATAGGTTGTTACCTTGCCCATTTTGTGGCAGTGCTCCTGTGTGGCATCTTGTAGGCAACGGATTCACTCGTTCACAACAGATTGTTGTTAAATGTCCAAAATGCAGAATACAAAGAACTGATGCAATATTAAATGGTCATAGGCATACTATAGAATGGCTTGAAGAAGTTGCAATAAAAAATTGGAATCAAAGAACTTAAATGAAATAATTATGGAATCATACGAAAATTAATACAAGAATGCTCTCGAAAGAGCAAGAGAATGTATGAAAGATGGTGGTATTTCACAGAATACCATTGATTATCTTTGTAATATCTTCCCAGAACTTGCAGAGTCAAAGGATGATAGGATAAGGAAGACACTTATTGCATTCCACAAATCAACCATCGACATTGATGGAATTAAAGGCGGCGAAATTATTGAATGGCTTGAAAAGCAAGGCAAGCAACCTATATGGACAGATAATGATAGAACAATGGCTTTCACTTTACTGAGAGATATTGACCAAATGACATATATCAGTAATGAAGGAAAAAATGAGCGACTTGAATGGTTAAACTCACTCGAAGATAAATTTAACAAAGAATAAATTATGAAAACTATAAAAGAAAAAGCAAAAGCCTATGACGAGGCAATTAAAAGAGGTCTTGATTATATTAGACATACACCAGCAACGGAAATGGTTACACGGCAAGATATTTTTGAAGCTATTTTTCCTGAACTCGCTGAAAGTGAGGACAAGAAGATAAAGAGGTTTATTAAAGAGCAGTTATATAAGATAAGAAGTACAGCAGTAAATAATTCTAATCTTGATATAAAGTTAGTAAATGCTATTGATTGGCTTGAAAAGCAAGTGCCTGTTGATGAAGACAAGGTTGCCAGAGGAGTAAGACAAGATGTCGCATTGTCTATCATTAATTACCTCAACAGAAACACTTTAGGAATGTGCCTATCCGGTATGGAACGTGCAGATTTAGAAAGTGCTGTTGTGGATTCCGATTGGAGTAAAGTATATGACTATATGAAGATGAAACTTGAGAAGCAAGGTGAATCCGACAAGCCTTTGTATATTAGATTTGGGGATATTCCAACCAATGGCAAATCTAATGTCTATAATGGAGAAATCGAAATTGGCGTTGAAGAAGGCGTATCCGTTTATCCTGCTTTTGAATCAAACGGTTATATTTCCGTAGGATTAAGTTTGCCTATTACACGGTCAACATTGCATACGCAACAGGCCTTGTTGGAATATGAAAGCAGACCTTGCTACCTTGTAACAGGAGATTATGTTGGCAAAGGTACTGACGGAGAGCCGCTAATTAAAAATGTAAGAATCATTAAAGAAATAAAACCTTACAGAATAAAGCAAGAAAAAGAAAATAACCCTTAAAAGAATAATGCTATGGAAATGGAAGAAATGCAAAAACAGATTGAGTCAATGATGCTTACGCCAAAAGGAATTGTAGAAAATATTGACAAAAAACTTGAAGAGAAAATGGAGCAAATAACCCATAATATCTTGAGTAAATACGCCAAGAATAACGGGCTTGTAAAGTACGAATATCCTGATGGATTCTATGTGTTTGGAAAACCAGACAGCCAAGAACTTGCTGATAAAAAGCATGAAGAGTGGTTAGAGAGGCAATAAAAAGTCAAGCCATATATTGATAACCGTTAAAGTATAAGGAATAATATGGACTACGAAAAACTTTTAGAGAGGCTCTTGAAAGAGCAAGAAAAATCAATGAGGGAAGATTAATAGATGATATAGATACATCAGACTCTCTCTCTGAATACATCTTTCCAGAACTCAAGGAGTCAGAGGATGAGAGGATAAGGAAAGATATACTTGCTTTTATTAAACGCCAAGGTCAACATATTGATAAGTATAAGTGGCCTAAATGGATTGCTTGGCTTAAGAAGCAAGGCACAAAAGAAGTTGACCCAAGATATGAAAACCTTGAAGAACCTCTTGTTGCTGACAATATCTATCAAATGTCAATGAATGAAGCAATGGTTGAAGAAGCAAAATCAAAAGCCATAAATGCTTTATCTGAACTTGAGATTTCAAAACTATTAGGCCTTGAAAAGCAAGATGAACAGAAACCAACTCTACCTAAATGGAAATACAAGAAAGACCATACACCATTATTGAGAGATTCTATTATTCTCAACAAATATGGGTGTGTGGCTAAATCACCATCTGGTTCAATTATTAGCGACGCTTGGGTGCTTGATTATGATGAATTAGCAAAACTCCCGAAAGAAGAACTTGAAAAACAAGGTGAGCAGAAGCCTACAAAAGAAGTCAAGTCAAAATTCAAGGTAGGTGATTGGGTTATATTGACGGCAGGAGAATTGTCAACTATGCTTCAAATAATTAATGTTGATACAAACAAAAAACTGTATTGGTTCAATGATAGCACCTATTTGCCTATCGTGGATGAAGAATGCTTGTATCTTTGGACTATTCAAGATGCTGAAGATGGTGACGTGCTTTGTTCTAAAAAACACAATCTTATTTGGATTTATAAAGACAATAAACACTATTATGCTTCCATTAATTTCAATTACGCTGATGTTGTTTCGTTTGATAATGAAATTATAATTCCATCTGATGCATGTCCTGCAAATAGAGTACAGAAGTCTATCTTGTTTCAAAAGATGGAGGAAGCAGGGTATAAATGGGACGCTGATAAGAAAGAATTAAAGAAAATTGAACAGAAGTTTAAGGTTGGAAATTGGTATCAATGTATTAAAGACGTTTTTGGTAAAGGTATTACTTTTGACAAGAATACTGCGTATTATTGCGTAAAAGAAGGGTGTTTACAAAATGAATATGGGTGTCACATAGCAATCGATAAAGATTTGTATGATAATTTCAAATTGTGGACTATTAAAGACGTAAAGGACGGTGATGTGATTTCAGATGGAGAAATTATAGTAATATTCAAATATTTTGAAGACCCTTCATACAGACAACGTATTGTAGTATACATTGGTTTAGATACAAGCGGTGATATTCAAATTACAGACTTTACTTGGTATTTATGTATTGATAAAGTAAAACCAGCTACTAAAGAACAACGTGATACTCTGATGAAAGCAATGCCTGATGTAAGGTATGAGCGAGATACTGAGAAGAAAGAAATTAATTAACCATAATAAGACCGCCGCAAGTTTGAATCTTGCAAGAACCGCTCATATAGAGAACTGGCTCTTTCCCTTGAAGGAGATGGCGGTCTTATTTTAAAAACGAATAACTTATGACATATAGACAATTAGCTGAAAGCATAGAAATCTTCGCCAAATATAATGGAGGCTTGGATGCGGTATGTTTAGAGATGTATGCAGAACATGATGAGCATGGTATTGATTTGATAAGCACCCCATCAGCTGGTGATTTACGAAAGTTGCAAAAATACGGATGGCTACTGGGTTGTGATGCAGAATACAACTCCGAAGATGCTGAAAGGTGGGAAAATTCTGACAAGCTCAGCGATTCTGAGATTGTTGAACTGTTTGAGAATTATAATGGTCTTTATTTGATTGAATAAATGATGAAAAACTAATTTTCATAATAATTCTATATTATATTGTAATTATTTAATTTAAATTTTTTCAATTATGACAACAGAAGAAAAAGCAAAAAGATATGATGAGGCTCTTGAAAGAGCAAGAGAATGTATGAAAGATGGTGGTATTTCACAGAATACCATTGATTATCTTTGTAATATCTTCCCAGAACTTGCAGAGTCAAAGGATGAGAAAATAAAAGAGGCACTTATTCAACTTGTTAAATGCAATGAAAGAAGTGGTTATTTGGTACTTAATAATGTTTCTACAGGTTCGATGATTTCATGGCTTGAAAAACAAGGAATATCTTATACCAGTAAGGATGTTGTTGAGGCTTATCTAAAAGGTATAAGTGACGCAAAACATGAAATAGAAAAACAATATAAAGCTGATTATCAAATAAGGAAGGATATTGCTACTTTCATTTTTAACTATAGGGGTGATATTAAAGATAGGGCTAAATGGATGGATTATCTTGGTATTAAGGTTTACGCTTTTGAAAAGGAAGATGAGAAGCCACAAGGTAAATCAGCACTTGATGCAGTAAAAGAAGAAAAAGTTGATAATCAAAATTGTGTAAAAGCTACTGATAAAGTTAAGCCGAAGTTTCATGAAGGAGATTGGGTTGTTCAAGGTTGCAATATATTGAATATCAGATGTGTTGGGGATAAATACTATTGTTTTGAAACAGTTGGGGGGTATATAGATGATATGCTTGTTTCTGAAATAGATTCTTTATATCATCTTTGGACTATTGCTGATGCTGAGGATGGCGACGTTCTTTATTCTAAAAAACACAATCTCATTTGGATTTATAAAGACAATAAACACTATTATGCTTCCATTAATCTCAATTACGCTGATGTTGTTTCGTTTGATAATGAAATTGTAATTCCATCTGATGTATGTCCTGCAAATAGAGTGCAGAAGTCTATCTTGTTTCAAAAGATGGAAGAAGCAGGATATGAGTGGGACGCAGGAAAGAAAAAGTTAAAGAAAATTGAGGAAAATCCTTTTGAAAGTGATGCTGTAGAGAAAGCAATACGTAAAGCTGGATATGAATGGTCAGAAGATACACATCAGTTAAAGAGGATTGAGTCAAAGTTTCATGAAGGAGATTGGATTACTTTTTATGGAGGTAAACCATTTAAAATACTTAAAGTCGAATCAGAACAAAATGGTATTTTAGATTATCTTTTAGTAAGCCAATATGGATATGTTTCTTACTATAATAAGAAGTATGTCGATGAAAATGCAAGATTATGGACTATCCAAGATGCTAAACCTGGTGATGTGCTCTATTGCGAGAGTTGCGGAATAGAATATATAATAATTCTAAAACATATAAACAATTATAAAACTCTTGATTCTTATTGCAGATATAATAATATTGATGGATTTGCTATTGATGTTCCAAAAGTTATGGCTATACGAGATAATCCTAAACCAGCTACTAAAGAACAACGTGATACTCTTTTTGCAAAAATGAAAGAAGCTGGCTATGAGTGGGATGCAAATAAGAAAGAATTACAAGAAAGGAGGTAATGAATAATTATGGAACAAATAAAAGGGATAGACACTAACGGCAATTATAGCTACGAAGGTGATGGTCAACTTGACCAAGAAACACAAAAAGTAATTAATGAATGTTTATTTGCTACGATTGGTGCAGATTCTGATGGTAAACTAATAAGTTTAAATAAGGCTTGTGAATGGTTAGAGGATAATTATCCTTATTGGTTTGATACTGATATGGAAGAACAATTTAGAAAAGCAATGAAAGATGGTAACAAAACTTAAAATAACTGACAATACAAATACTCCTGTAAGATACCTGTCTAATATCCCATACTTTAAAAATGGTTTGGAGATAGAATTTAAGCCAGGTGTGAACATTATTGTAGGAGAGAACGGATGTGGGAAGACCACATTGATGGAACTTCTGAAATCATATCTTATAGTGGATTACAATGAATGTGATAGAGGTATATATAATCACAACATCAATAGGATGTACGGCATGGGAGATGGGCTTCTCGATGGTGCTGATGTGTACGCTGACTACCATAAAAACACATTCAGGTTCTGCCATACCAATGAAAAATCCAATGACGCTTCCATGAAAGACTTTAATGCCTTTGGAGAGCTTATGACAAGCATGAACTCATCAACAGGAGAGAGTATTATCTACTCACTGAACTATCTATTCAAACTCATGTTCTCAAAAAATGCAAAACTGACATTTGACTATAAAAACCAATTTTTTGAAGAGTTATATCCTGACTATGTTAAGTATGCTGACTCACACAGAGTTGAATGTGAAGATGAATGGACTATACTTATGGATGAACCTGACAGAAATCTCTCTATTGACAACATAAGTCATATAAAGGAGATATTGTCAATACATAAACCTCAGACACAGGTAATTGCCGTCATTCATAATCCCCTGCTTATTTATTCCCTCAGTAAGAAGAGCAACATCAACTGGATAGAGCTTACTGAAGGATATATTGAAAAGGTAAAAGAAGAAATAAAACTATTACTAAAATAATTGAGAAAGGAGGGAAAATGACACAAGAATATAAAGAATTACTACTCAAAGACCTTTCAGCAAGGTTACCGTATGGGGTTAAAGTATGGTATAAATATAAGACATGGAAATCTGAAAAGTTTGCAACATCAATAAGATTAGCTGATGAAAAAATATCTCTTTCTTCTAAATTCAATAAAGAAGGGGATTGGTTTCCTATTGAAGAAGCTGGGGAAATTCTAATTAAGCCTTATCTCCGGCCAATGTCAAGTATGACTGAGGAAGAGAAGAGCTATTATGAAGATAGATGGTTTGAAGGCTATCACGCTTTACATGGAGATGATATGGTGAGTGAACCTGAAATTCCAAGTTATATTGATTGGCTTCTTGAAAATCATTTTGACTACCGCGACTTGATTCCGAAAGGCCTTGCGATAGAAGTGACAGAAGATAATAGCCCTTATAAAGATTAAAGATATGATTAAAGAAAGATATTGTAGTTTTGAAGTTGCAAAGCTTTTGAAAGAGAAAGGGTTTGATGAACCTTGCGTGTGGGCTTATGACCCAAATAGTGTGAGTTTTTCCAAGAGTTACTATGAGCCTAAAAATTCAGAACTAAATGAATATGAGTACAGTAAACCAACACACCAAATGGCGTTAGACTATCTTAGGGAAGAACATAATATACTAATTTGGTTCTCTCCTGTTATTCCTACCCCAATACCTAAAGATGAAACGGTATTTTATTGGAAATGGAAAATAAAAAGGAAGTTACATAATTATTCACATATACAAAACCACATTAAGTATAAAACTTATGAAGATGCTGTTGAGGCAGCATTGAAATATAGTTTAACTGAATTAATGAAAGGAGGTGAGGAATGAAAATACTTGACTTGCCACTAAAAAAGAAGTGGTACGAAATGATTGAAAACGGTAAGAAACGTGAGGAATACAGGGAGTATAAAGACTATTGGTATAAACGGCTTATAGACGAGGATACGCTTCGCCTCAAACCTTACACCCACGTCCGTTTCCGATACGGCTACACAAAGAGAACTATGCTATTTAAAATAGACAGCATAACCGTTAATGTGGGAAATCCCAATTGGGGTGCGCCTGAATACCCAGTGTTTATTATAAAATTTCATAGGGAAAACTATATGAAGTCATATACAGATTTAACACAAAGCCGAACTCTTGCGAAGATTCTTTCTCATGATATGGCAGACCAAACTTGGGAGAGAATAGTAATTGCAGGTGCTAATTTAGATGTTCCTGAAGAAGGACAATATCGGCATAATGGTGATAAGCCATTCTTCTTTTATAGTGGAATTGGTATCCCTTGTTGGAGTTTATCGGGATTGCTTGGTGTTATACCCGATGTCAGCCTAAATGGATTTAAGGATGGAAAGTGGAATGCAATGGTGCAACATGATGGCAAGATGATATATGTAGATAAAGATAATCCTATAGATGCTTGCGTAGAGTTGATAATAACATTACATAAACAAAAACTTTTATGATTATGAGTAAAATTTGCACAAGTATAGAACAGTCCAAAAAACTTATAGAGTTAGGATTGGATGTGAATACTGCTGATATGTGTTGGACTAATCATTTATTCAATGCATTTCTTTCAAGCAATAGAATTGAAAGTACTCCACCACAAGAATATAAAAATCTTTTAGATAGGTTTGTAGTAAGAGGATATTTTATAGAACCTGCATGGAGTCTTTCGGCATTGCTTGATGTTTTACCCAAATACATTGGAGACTATGGTAAATGTCTATATTTTGATATGGGGTATTATTACTGTGGATATATGGTTGATGGAGATTTTATGCTTTCAATAGAAGAAACAGTGGCAGATAATCCTATTGATGCAGTATTTGAAATGATTATTAAACTTAAAGAATTGGAATTATTATGATTATATGTGGATATGCTGGAATAGGAAAAAGTTATTTAGCACATAACTTCCCTAATATTATTGATTTAGAATCTACACCATTTGAGAAAGATTGGGATAGATATTTTAAATGTGCTAAACATTATAGTAATCAAGGGTTTCTTGTGCTGTTGTCTTGTCATAAAAAAATAAGAGAACGTGTGTTATCAATGCCTTATGATGAAAGAATTACCATATTTCCTTGCATAGAAGATAAAGAACTCTTTAGAAAACGCTATGAACAAAGAGGTAATACACAAGAATTTATTGATACACAAATGACAAATTGGGATGAATGGACTTCCGAATATGGATTACTTGGCGAACATCTTGAATATATGGAAAGTGGGGAGTTCTTATATGATACTTTATTAAGACTTTCAAAACTTAGTCCAAACAGATTTTGTACTTATGATGGTTGTCCAGTACCTGATTGTTCTTTAATGAAAGATAGGTGTATTAATCCACTTGAAAAATATACTAAATTATTAAATTTAAAAGTATAAATTTATTATGAAAGCAAAGATTAGAAAGACAGGTGAAATAGTCGAGGTTTATCATGAATCACAACATGGTCAAACAACTAATATATACAAAGAAGCAGTATTCCTTAATGGTAGAATGTGGACAGAAGATGAACTTGAACTGTTAACTAACAATGAAGAAGATGAACATTGGAATGATGTTAGAGAGCGAGCTGCCATTGCTGCTATGCAAGGAACTATAAGTATTCTAAGTGATAGTAATGAAATTCCTAATGAAATTCCTAAAGAAATTGCTGAGTTTTCTGTTGCCTGTGCTAATGCCCTTGTTGAAGAACTTAAAATGTTGTAATTATGAGTATTTTAATATTTTTGGGATTTGTATTTATTATTATAGGTATTATAATAATACTTGCTAATGATGAATTAAATCTTAATTGGGTAGCCATTGTGTTACTTACTCTTGGATTTACTTGTGTATATGTATATTGTTTCGAAACATCACCACAAGCAATAGATGTATATAGAGGTAAAACAACTCTTGAGATAACTTATAAAGACTCTATCCCTATAGATAGTGTTGTAGTGTTTAAATAATAATAATATGATATAAAAATTATGAAAATAACAAAGAATTTTGGATTTGGCTATGGTAAAAGTAGTTGTTTACATTTCTACTTATTACCAACAATTAAATTAGAACTTTTAAAAGATACGTATTTTACAAACGGTTCATGGATGTTGGTGTTTAGGTTCTTACATTATTACTTTAACATCGGTTACATGAAACTTAAAAATAAATAACAAACTATGATTACATCCAATATTAAAATTGATTTTGCTCCAGAGAATAAAAAGAAAGACTTTGATACTCCAGGTACTTTTGCTATTTATAGAAGAAAGCACTGGTGGAATAAATGGAAGGTAGTTGGTAGTACAAGATTTGCAGATATAAATGTTGCAAGACTTTTTGCTCGTGATTGTCCTCCTATATATTTATAAACAATAAATGATAATTGATTAAACTAACTTAATAATTATGGAACTTAAAGATTATTCTACTGAAGAACTTAAAGCTGAACTCAAAAGAAGAGTTGAGCTTAGCAAAGCACAAAAAGCAGAAGAAATGAAAACTGCTAAAAGGTGTAGAAATTGTAAACATTGTGAACCTAATTCTAATTGGGGTAGAACATATATATGCATGGCAAGAACATGGGGAAAAGAATATCCTCGTCATTATGTTGTATCTCTATCTAAGCCAGCTTGTGAATTATTTGAACGTAAAACTTACTAAATTATTGTTAAACATAAAGAATTTAAAATAACAACTATGGATTACAAAAAGAAATATGTTGAAGCTCTTGAAAGAGCAAAGAAAGAACTTAATGTTTGTGGCTCACAAGATTGTGATGCTGCAAGACAGATATTCAGACTATTCCCTGAACTGGAGAATAAAGATGAAAAGATAAAGGAAGAGATTATTTCTGCACTTAAGTGGGCCAATCATAAAGGTGTATATGATAAACATATTGCTTGGCTTGAGAGTCAAGGTACACCACAAGTAAGAACTGGTCTTGAATGGGGTAATACAATAGATGCTGCCTGTAATAAGCGGTATTTAGAAGATTATTCTGACGGTGAATATTGCCATGAGCAATCTTTTAAGTGGGGATTTCAGGAGGGTGTGGAATGGTTTAAAAAACAAGGTGCTAATAAGCCTTTTGATTATGAGAACGTTAATATTCGGCAGAATGATTTTGCACCTAAATCCGCAATGGAAGCAATAAAGGAAGAAAAGATTGATAATGCCAATTGGACTTAAAACGAAAGGAGGTGAGGAATGAAACAATACATTGACAAAGCCAAAGTGGTGGCTGAAATAGAGAAATGGCGAGATGGGATAAGAAAAGGCATCTTTTCTATTCCTTTAACAGGTAGCGATAAAACTTTTGCTACATTTGAATATGAAATATTAGAAAAGATAATAGACTTTATTGATTCCTTTGAAGTGAAAGAGATAGACTATAATGATACCTTTATTGAGAAAGCATGGGGTTGGATTGAGAATAATATATTGTCTTCAAATCAGCAAGATAAATCACGTTTATATTTTGAACAATTCAAAAACTATATTGAAGGAGGTGAGGAATGAAGAATTGTGTGAATTGTCTTTTTTACGTTGATGTAATGCCGAGTCGCGTAATATGTATTGCAAGTAAACGAATAAAGGAGTATGCGAGGATTCAGCATAACTGCAAAAAGTGGGTTGAAAATACCCCTGATAACGCAGACAAGGTGTTAAAACAAATGGAAGGAGTGAGGAATGAAAGTTTTATTTGCATTCAGGAAGAAGGAGGATTGACCATGCCACAAAAGAATAGTGACCAATTCGAGCAATGCTGCGGTTCATGCTGCTACATGGTTGGCGAAGACTGTTACGGATATGGAATGTGCGCATATATATTCGGAGAACATGTGAGATGCTTCGACAAGTGCCACAACGACCATTTTGTTAACAAGGATGATGCTGAGAGATACATTAAAGTTCTTGAAGCACACAACAAATGGCGACGTGATGAACATGTCCCAAACTCTATGCCGATGCAAGACCCGAAAGAAATAGGGCTTGCTATTGATTTTGCGGTTGATTATATTAAAACATTCATGGAATTATAAGAAAGGAGGTGAGGAATGAATGCACAAGAAGCAGCAATGATAGGGATAAAGCTGGGGGTGTTGCGAGAGCTTCTGCCGCAGTACTCCCACCGAACCCTGGACAACATCATTCAGGGACTTGAGGCGAGGCTTGCTGAGTATGGGATAACCAACGAAACCACTCTTGCGGGATTCCCAAAGTTTGACAAGCCCGATATTGATACTGCGTATGACCCACTCTCAACGGAGTGGGCAACTGAGAACGATTTAGTTTAACTTAAATACAAAAATGATATGGAGACAGAGTACAAAATAAAGTTATACGACAACGGATGGACGTTGGAGGACTCAAGGTCGCTTGCAAAGCAAGTTGTGCAGGAAAAAGACTCAGACAAGAAGCACATCAAGATAAAACATTTGCTTGGGGAATGGCTATACGAGGACATGGACGATTTCCTCAACGAGATTGAGGATATTGAATGTGTGATTGAAATCAAGTTCAAAAAAACGGAAGAGGAGGAATGACTATGGAACAAACAAATGTATGCAAGATGACGATCGAGGACGGACTTGGATTCTCCATGTCCGTGGAAATACTCGCATCCAGCACGATTGAAGAGCAGATAGAGGCGGTGACTAAGTTGCTTTATGGTTCGGGATGGCTGCTTGACCAGATTCAGGAGGGATTTTATCATGAGGCAGACAGACTTAATAATGAATTTGAAATCATACGCAAAGATAAACAAGGAATTAATTAAACACTGGAAATGGATTGTGATGGCTGTATTACATGCCGAGACGAAACTCCGGAAGGAGGGGAAGCTAAAAATCACTCTTGACGATACACTCGAACAGGCGTTTGAACGTTGGTGTGAACTGATTGCGAAGGAAATATTAAAAACACAAGAAAAAGATGGAAATACTGGAAATAGGTGAATATCGTGTGCCAGACGACTGCACGATGAAAATAAAAGGGAAGACCCTCCGTGTTGTTAAATGCAAGGACAAAAGGGTTCATGAGCCGAGATGCCGTGACTGCGAGTATATGTCGGAGGGTTACACAAGAAAAGTGGCAACGTGGAGAAGCATTGTCTGCCTGAAAAAACCAAAGAACGATGTTACTTGTAAAGGAGATAAAATGTATTTCTCAACTACACCGTATAATATTTGTGAACATTTTAAATCTAAAAATATATAATTATGGGAAAAGAGAAATTATCGGTTGAGGAGACACTCAACCTGCTGAGAGAGACAAAAGGTTATCAGGAAGGTGTGGAGCATGAGCGTAACCGCATCCTCAGACACCTTGAAGAGAAACTGAGGATGAACTACACGCACGTAAGCGTTGAGAAGTTCATCGGGTGGCTGAAAGGAGGTGGGGAATGAGTGTGAAAGGTCTTTTTGACGATGTAGAAGATACGTGGAATGCGATAATTGAGAGGATTGACAAAGGACAAATTCCTCGTTGTCGCACTTGCATACACAGGAAGCGGTATGCACTCAACGAATACACAAACAAGGTCGTTCAATGTTGTGAGTTACAACGAAGCAAACGAAGTAATAGTGGTTTTAAAACAATTAAGGTCACAGATAAGGCTTGTGGCTACTTTGTTCAAAGAAAGGGGTGAGAAATGACTAAAGAAGATTATATGTTTCTGCCTAAAGAAAGATTGGCAGAATTGTTGGCAGAAAGGGATGCGCAACATAGAATGGATTATGTTCCTATTGATCGATTTACGCTCCCTTGCTATGCTCCTGGTGGTATTTGCACTAACCCTCAAAAGGATTGTATAAATTGCCCTAAACAATTTGGTGATGTGACTACGACAGTTACAACAACCACTTTTGAAGATTTTTTGAAAGGAGGTGATGAATGAAGAATTGTGAAAACTGCCTATTCTACGTTGATGCAATGCCGAGTCGCGTAATATGTGTTGCAAGTAAACGAATAAAAGAGTATGCAAGGATTCAGCATAACTGCAAAAAGTGGGTTAAAAATACCCCTGAGAACGCAGACAAGGTGTTAAAACAAATGGAAGGAGGTGATCGATGAATATGCTTGCTGATTTCGCAGCTTTCATGGAGCTTGGCATGACACGGAAGGTGTGCATGATGCTCACCGCTGATGAAAAAAAAGGACTTATGCTGTGGCGGCGGTGGAAGAACTCGGACGACAAGTTTGCCTGGTATCTCTCGCTTACGATGGAACAAAGTGACAGACTATATCTCTACCTGCTCAGATGGGCAGGGGAGCAACGGAAACTGCGTAAGATGCACTCTGACGCACAAAAGAAAGTATCATGAACAAAGTAAAGGAAGACAAGGTTTCCGCTCTGTCGGAAGACGTGAGAGCGGCTATCACGGTCGTTATGTATAACCTGATATTCTGTGACGAGATAGCCATGCAGTCTATGTTCGACATGATGAACCGGATAGAGGAGACCCCTTATTACCGTCACGGTGTGAAGAAATGGATAGGTGTTGTCCGTCAGCGTATGCGTACTTACAACATCGAGCTTAACAAGCACACGGGCGGATATATCTCTTTCCTCGCTGACCTGAACGATAAGTACTGCGACGCACTGGCTGACGATTTGTTCAGGTTGCGCAACGTGGCACTTATGGCACTGCGGAGACATAAAATCGGCAATGCTGAACTGAAAGCTGAGATGTATGTTGCGATGACGTTCGCTTTGAGTTCTGTGCATAACATAGAGCACTGCTTTGACGGATTTCCACACCTGAAAGCATATAGGAGGAAGTTCGTGTGGATGCATAGGCTGATGAATGCCATTGTCGGCGCATACAAGCAGTTCAACGCAGAGCTTGACAAGGCTGTGGGTGGTGATGATTACACGGATCTTCTTGACGCTGACAGAGACGTTGAAAACGGATTCAAGGTGATTGCGAATGTGCTCCACGACGGTGATGGGATTATCCAGTGCTGTAACGAGCACGCCACTGAATGGGAAAAAGAAAACGGAGGGGATGTGATTTGAAAATGCCTACGACATAATCAGAACATGTTTAACTGTTTTTGATTTTTTGCTTTTCTATCTGCCAACGGACAAGGCATAAACCGTTGACATTCCGCAATAGCACGGAAGGCAAAGCGGACAGACGCTTGACAGCACGGACAGACGGCTTTAAAAAAAACACAAAGTTATGATTAGAAAATTTCTCAAATGGATAAAAAGCCTTTTCTGCAAGAAGAAGAAAGTTGCTGAAAAGCGGTATGAGATGCTGTGGAAGGACTCCTTCTTTATCAACGAGCGGTGGGACATCTGCAAGGCGGGCAAGTCATCGTGGAACAAGTATATGGGCGGTATGCCTATATTCCACACGGCCGAAGGCGGTTTTTCAAGGTTCAACTGTCAAAATGTCGTAGGTACTTACTATACGGACGGAGTTTACACGGCAGAGTATCTTCCCGATGGAAAAATAGTTGTCGTTGCGAGATTCCATGGCGGTCATGCCACATGGCCTGCTATATGGATGAGCTCAAAAAACACCGACAAAAACTACAAGGACTACTTTGAGATAGACCTGTCGGAATATTACGAGACAAGACCAGACACCGACACAACCTATCATTTCCCGAAATCTATGCGGAAAGAGTGCAAGACCCAACAGGTGAAGACGGTCATCAATCCCGAAGAATGGAACGAGTTTGTATGCGAGTGGGGAGAGGATGAGTTGTCCGTGAGCATAAACGGCAATAAAGTGTGGTCGTTTAAGAACAACGGAAATCCTGACGAATATCCTTTAGAGGAGTATCAGCGTCGGTTCAAGGTGATTCTGAGTATGCAGTATGGGAGCAAGTGGCTGAGCGACCCGGTTGACAGCGAACTACCGCTATGGATGGATGTAAAGAGTGTTGAATATTACAAAAGGATTTACTGATTATGTGTGATGTTGACTATTGGTTAGAAGATACCGATGATGAGAGCAAGCTGCCACCATACGATGAGGATGTCATCGCTCTTGAGGCGGTTTGGGTAAAAAACTTGATAAATGAAGTGGTTGGCTACAGGATATGTTTCGCACATCGTGTTGACCCAAAAAGGTGTGCAATAGGATTCGGCAAAGGTGGGTGGAATATTGACATCGTGCTTTGGCATCCTGCACCGAAACTGCCGAAAAAATATGTGATTTATTAAACGTTTACAGATATGGAATCAATATCTTTTACTTGCGAGATGACCGAAGAGTGGCGAAAGTTCCGTGACGAGCAGTTAAAGGAAATGCAAGATGAGCAGAAACGAGTCGAGGATATGCTCTTAAAAAAGATTGACGAGTTTCTCTCAAAACATGTGCAGTTCAATCCGGACAAGAAAGATGATAAACTGTTGGATGCGGTTACTATTATTGCTTTCAATTCAGCCTTAATCGGATGGAACGAGTGTTTTAACTATCATTTTAAAGAATATGAAAAGGTTTGAGGATAAAGTATATGAGAATATGGAATTTAGATTTCTGTTCCATAAGTATATTCATATTTACCTGCCTTACTTAAAACTAAACAAACAAATATGGAAAAGGATATGGTAAATCATCCCACGCATTATTCGCGTGGCGGAATTGAGTGTTTTGACGTTATCCGTGAGTTTTATGGTGAACAGGTGTTAGAGGGATTCTTTCTCGGAAACGCGCTGAAATATATCATGCGGTGCAGACTGAAAGAAAACTATATTCAAGACTTGAAGAAAGCGAGATTCTATATTGACGAAATATTAAAAATAAAAGAAAAAGAACAATGAAATTATGACAGATATTGAAATAATTAAAAGATTCTATTCTGATCCAATCAGAGTGAATGTAAAAAAACTTGATGAGAAAGCAGTATTGCCATACAAAACGTATGAGCGTGATTTTTGTTATGATGTCGTTGCCACAAGTTGTGAGGAAATTGCACCTAATGTGTGGAAATATGGTATTGGGCTGGCTTTTGAGATAGTTGTGCCTGATGATATACGGCATTATAATCTCTCTATTGATTTAAGACCGAGGTCAAGTGTGTGGAAGACGGGTATGGTGCTGTCTAACTGTGAAGGGACAATAGACGAGCTTTTCAGGGGCGGAGTTAGTGCAGTGTTTTATCACGTTTTGACCAATATGCCACGATACGATGTCGGTGACAGAATCGGTCAGATTAAATTGGGGTGGACGAGACCTATTGAATTTGTTGAGGTTGAGGAATTATCTGACTCTGAACGTGGCGATGGCGGTTACGGCAGTACCGGGAAATAAAATGATGAAATTATGGACAATATCGCTTTGATGTCATTAGACGGCACAACATTCCCTAATCTCGCATTGATGAAAATCGCACGCTATCACAGACAAAAGGGTGATAACGTAGAATGGTATAACATATTCTCTGAATATGACAAGCTATATCAGAGCAAGTGTTTTACATTCAGACCTGATTATGGGCAGATAATCTTCAATGCAAAAGAAATTATCCGTGGTGGCACAGGCTATGACGTTAAAAGCAAATTACCTCCACATATAGATAAAATCATAAATCCTGATTATTCTATCTATCCGAATTGTAATTACTCAATACAATTCTATAGCCGTGGTTGTATCAGAAAATGCCCATTTTGTTGTGTTCGGGACAAAGAAGGATATATCCACAATGTAGAGCCAATGGAACTGAATCCGAACGGTAAATGGATTGAGGTACTTGACAACAATTTCTTTGCTAATCCTGAGTGGAGAGTTGCTGTTGAGCACCTTCACAAAGTCGGTCAGCCAGTGAACTTTCACGGTGTTGATATTCGCATAATGACCGAGGAGCAGGCGTACTGGCTGAACAAGTTGCATTTTAAAAAACCAATACACATAGCCTGGGATCTTCCTCAGATAGACTTGACTGACAAATTGAAATCAGTAATAAAGTACATAAAACCGTACAAACTGATTTGTTATGTGCTTGTTGGATTCAACTCAACTGTTGAGCAAGACTTGTTCCGTCTGCATACATTAAAAGATTTGGGGATAGTTCCTTTTGTACAGCCGTACCGTGACTTTGAGAATAGCCGTGAACCAACACAATATGAGAAAGACATTGCGAGGTGGGCAAACAAAAGGATGCTATTTAAGAGTTTTGATTTCAAGGATTTTGAGCCGAGGAAAGGATTCAAGTGCGAACAGTGGCTCAAATTGTTCGGTGTTGATTAAGTGTTTTTCATATAGTCCATTTTGTTTTCATTGTTTGTGCCGGGTAGGGATTTTTGGTCTCTGCCCGGCTTTTTCAGTTGTTCAGATGGTTTAACTCGTCGTCCGTAAGCTCCGTGTCACGCATTAGGACGTTTATTGCGTCAAGCTGTTCTTCAAAGAAATTCTTCTCCGCGTTGATGTCTGAGATTTTTTGTGAAATGGTTGTCCCGTTTGACAGTTCGTTAACCGCCTGATTTAGGAACGACGCCGTATCCTGGAATTTCATGACATACTCACGGAGGACTGTGACAGACGCACCAATTTCGGGTGTTGGGTGTGACGAGAACTCTATTTCCTGTTTTTTGAGCAGTTTCAGCAGCTCTCCACGCATTAGCAGGATTGACTCACGGATTTTGAAGATTTTTACTTTGTAGTCGAGTGTAAATATCGGGAGAGCGTTTACATTTTTCGGATTCTCCTCAATTTCGCTTACGAACTCGGCTATCATTTTTGGTGTTGATAGTAACATAGTATTCTAATTTTTAATGCATAATAAAAGATTTTCGTCAATTAAACAGAGAGTGTCATCCGGAGTTGACCAGTTGACCAACTCATTGAATGTTTCATCGCATTCTTCCGGAGCGACTACTTTTAGGCTCTTGCATTTTAATATGCAACGTTTCATATCATTTATGCTTTCACGTTCCGGCTCAAATTCGTACTTATTTTCGTCAGATTGTGTGAAAGTGATGAGTCCGTCAGCAAACTGAAACGCTATTTGCTTACTTTTAGCAATCTCAAGAATGTTTTTTTTGTCCATAATTTTTTTTGTTGAATTAATACTCTTTTCTCCATCTGGAGAGTGGGAGAAAGACTTTGCGGGGTCTGTCTCCCCCTTTTTCAGAAAACCTTATCGTAGTGGTTTTCTCTCAACCAGTCGCCCATCTCACGGAGGTACGTGGCAACTTTCATGAAATCTTTTGGATCAAAGTCCTCAAGAGTGGTCACCTCCTGTGTTTCGTTGAAGTGGTGGTTCTCAAATACGCAGACAATGAGGTGCTCTGTGTCGGTGCAGACGAAATGGTTTGGTTTCTCTGATGTTTGCAGAATGAATCGTTCCATCAATTGTTTCATAATTATATATTTTTTTAAGTTAGACATAATTAGCACTTGCAATCCGTTGTGGTGGGTTGCAAGCTGGAAGAGTTAATGCGACGACCACATTTCGCTTGTGTATGATTGTAGCGGCACACCGATTAGTGCCAACAAAAAACAACCAAGGAAGCACTGGTCATGTTTTACACACCACGCCAAGCCTAAGCACCAGAAGAACGCGATTACCGCACCGATGATGAGCACCTTGTTGAATGTTGAGATATACTTTTTCGCGTTCGGGTCTGTGCATCTCCATAATTGTTTCTTCTTTCCTCTGATTGTTTTCTTATACCCAAATTTTTTGACTGGATATGGTATGCATTTTGCGAACCCGTTCTTGTCCGTTTCAGACAAGCTGATAGCGAACCTTTCCTGTCCTGAAATTATTTTGTCAAGTTCCTCCGGTGTCTTTGCAGGTGGTTTTACATCGCAAATCTCGTTGAACATGGATTGCCAAGTTTGATGTGTGTCAAAGTAATCGCCTGTCTTGTAGTGCTCATAGAACATACATACATTACACATTATCTCCCAAGCGAGATGCTGATTGAACAGGTATCGTATGATTCGTTTCGTGCTGCTTTGGTGACGGTCGAACACCATCATTTTCTTCAGCACCGTTCTTCCGAAAACATTCTTCCATAGGGTGCCTTCAAAATAAGAGTTGAAAACAACCCCAGCGTTCTTGTTTTCAGGTTGTTCCTTGTCAAACGGAATGCACTTGTTGAGGAACACCGTGCAGTATTTCTGAATCTCTCCGAGGTTGAAGAATCTTCGGTTGATCACGTCTATACCGTTATTGAGATATTCAGCGAAGAATTTTTCTATCTGTTCAATCCATTTAGGGATGGATTTCTCCTCAACCACAAAGGCAATATCTTCCGGCATTCCCATGTAGAAGTTATCGTACTGGTCAAGCAACGTAAGTGGCTGGAATCCTGACGCACTCCATTGGTTGCATACATCATTCAGCGCAACTCTTGGAATTACATTAGCTTTCAAGGCCCGATGTTGGTCGAGCCATTTGTCTTTTCTCATGATTTGCTGTCTCATAGTTTTTTGTTTTTGCAAATTTAGTGGTTAATAATTATTTTAATTAGTGGAGATTTATGTTTTTCAACATAAAATCTCCAAAAGTTTAAGAGAAGAACGCTTTCACGTCCTGAGAGAGAGTGTCGGTTTCAAGGCAGATGTAACGCATAGTCATATCGGGTGATGTGTGTCCCATGAATTTGGCTATAATAGCCACAGGTACGCCTCTGACGGCTAACTGGCTTGCAAATGAACGTCTGGCCGTGTGTGAGCCTACAAACGCGTAGCGAGGCTTGTTTTTCGTTTTTCCGGCCACGAACATTTCCAAGTCTGATGTTATACCGACATCCTTGCAGATTCTCTGCAAAACCTCAATGATGACTTTTCTTGCGTGTTCCTTGCCTTTCGGCTGTTTGAGATACTGCAAGAGATTCCGGTGTAGTGGGACAGTGGTTTTAACTTTCGTCTTCTGAGAAACGTAAGTGATGAAATCTCCGTCAATATTTTTTAGTGTCAGCCGTTTAGCGTCTGAGTTTCTGGCACCAGTGTAAGCCTCAATCAGGAAATCACGTTTCACGTCAGCCTCCGTTTGATTTTTTGGCTGATAACGGTGAATCAGCTCAATTTCCTCTTCAGTGAGTGCTATATGCTGTGAAGGCTCACGGTGCAGTTTTGTGGCAGATTTCAGTTGCCGTGTGACATTATCGTCAACCTTGTCTGCATTTAGGTTGAGCACCGCCTTTACGTATGCGAGATACGTTTTGGTTGTGTTCGCTGAACGATTTGATGTCAGATAATTTTTCAACGTTTTCATTCTCTGAGCCGTGATGTCAAACCAATTTGGGACCGGTCTTTTTAATCCTTTGCAGATATGGTCAAGGACGTGAGAGAGATTTGGTTTGTCTGTCAGGAATGTCCCGACAAATGTTTCTTTCCACGTTTCCAATGACAGTTCATAGTCAATATGACCAGACTCAGCTGCCAGATTTGCGTTGTTGGCAGTCCATCCGCAGGAAAGCAGATGGTCAATTAATTCTTGTTTACGCATAGTTTTATAAAGTTTTTTTGGTTAATAATCTTTGTTGCCCGAAGATGTTTTTGCGTCCTCAGGCATGGGATTAGACTTGCAGTGTGTCTTGAATGTAGCAACAATTGTTGAAGATGTCTTCGGCGATGTACTGAATCTGACCGAAAAGGAGTTTGTATGCGTAAATCTTCTCGCAACCGCCTGGTTCACCGCAAAGAATAGGAGAGCCGTAGATTTCCAGTTCACCATCATCGTTGAGTTTCACGTATTCGATACGGATGTCAACAGGCTCGTCGAGATACTTTATATATCCCGCACAATATGGGCAATAGCCTTCTTCGACATCATATTCCCATTCTCCGCCACAGCAGATGCGTAGGACATCTTTCAGGTCTTTGATTTCCTGTTCACGGAGAAGTTCATAACGCTTTCTTGTTGTCTGGATGCTCTCGTAGAGACTTTCTTTTGTAGTTGCCATAGTTTTTAATTTTATTTTTTTTGAAGGTTAATACTAATTTGTGCCTTGCAGATATTTTCGTACCTGCAAAGCGTTTGTTTATCTCTCGAATTTTAGCATGAGTGTGTTATATCCACTATCTATCCAGTCTATAGATGTCCCACAAACTACTTGTACTTTGTCGAAGTCTATTTCCTCATCTGATGGTGATTCTCGTCCGAAATCATTGGCTGAATACGCATCGTCAACGTTTTGTGAATTGAATGCACTGATTGAGCCGTCTGAAATATCGTAGAAGAAATAAATATCTTCATACCAACAATCAAGCATAGCGTTTTCGAGTTTTTTTAGTACCTCTATTTGCTTTTTTGTAAGTTCTTTCTGTTTCATAGCCGTTAAGTTTAAAAAGTGAGTAAATAATTCGTGCATACAGGTGTTTTTTTGTCACCTGTACACTGATAGAATCAGGACGGAGTTATAAATAACTCTATCCAATAATAGAATCCGTCTATTTCAACCTGACACTGCCCACGCATAGGCTTAACATTGTCATCACGGAAGAAGAGTTTTATCGGGAAGATATAATCTTCTTTTGCAACTTTGACGCAATTCATAAAAGAATGGTATGCGTCGTTTTTGTTTAATCCTTGTTGCAACTGACTTGGAAAACCTGTTTCCGTTGTCGGGATGTTGTGTTTGATTGTGTACATGATTATAGGATTTATTTTGTTAATTAGATTCTGAAGAATTTCACGGGTGGGAGATTGTCTTCTCCGTCACCAGCCTGCATCATTTCCTCATAGGATGAGTACACAACAGCATAACCGTTTTCTAATGGTTTTCGCCACCTTCCGTGACAGTCAACATCCATTTCCATGTTAATTTCAAGCCATTTACCAGACTCGTCATTTTTTTCAAGCGGAACAAGCCAATAACAATAGTCCTCGTCGTCGTAATTCCTTGCAATCTCATCAACTGACAATTCATAAGTGTAATGTTTTCCTTCGTAATCCATAACTGCCTTGAATTTCTTTGGTGGGTCTGCCTTGTTGATGATTTCTTTGATATAATCTATCAGACATTCAAGCCCTGTTTCTGCCTGAGACAACTTATCTGACAATCCATCGTAGAAGTCAATTTTTGAACACAACGCCTTTGCATAACTTGCGTCTGCATAGATGTTTTCCTTGAGTGTCTCAAGGTTTCTGAGTGCATACTGCGCATCTTCAATTAATTCTTTCATAAAGCATAGTTTTTTAGGGGTTAATAATATTTGTGCTTCTCCAACTACTTTTGATAATTGGAGAGCTAATAGTTATTTGACGAACAGACGATAACCGCAGTCGATAAAATCCTGGTACACATCGTGAATCGGTTCATCCCATCCAGTTTCGGAATCTTCCTGTAACAGTCCGACATCTGGTGTTGATGGATAATTGTATAGGAATACTCTTAGTCCGAGAAAATTCACCATACGGAATCTTGGGTAGATGTCTGTGTTGTGCCCAAATTCGTCTTCTGTGCCGAAAGAAATCTCTGAATTTGGAATTTCCATTTTCAGGAGTATTTCTTTAAACTCCGTTTCGGTAAGATAATGCTTCATTTTTTTACGTTTTTAAAGGGTTAAATAATATTCGTAATACTTTGCACGTCCCGACCATTTTCGTGCGTCAGGACGCAAGATAGACGGCTAAAATCTTAATCTTCGTAATCCTCCATATACTTGTCGATTAATTTTTGCACATCGTTTTGCCATTTCCATGAAGACTCTTCAAGCAGACGTTGCTCAATCAATCTTCTGCGGTCATCGGCTGAGAGATTTTTTGCCTCATCAGCCGAAATCAAGACAGAGCATTGAGTGCGGTACGTGTGGTCAACGGGCAGTGTTATTTCTTCCGTCTCGCCAAATTCTCCATCACGGATTTCAATGCATTTTCTTGCATATCCGACATAGGTCTGCCAAGACCAAAAAACGAGAACTGCTCCGAGCACGGATTTGTAGTCGTAATCCACGGCATAGTCAAGTAGAAAAACGTATTTTGATTTCGTCTCCACGATTCCTTTCAGGATGGTGTTGAGATAACTCTCGTCTTCGTTCTCATAGTCTTCAATGTAGCAGACATCTTCGGAGTCAACAACGCAACTGGCGAGAGAAACCAAAATATTTTCGCCAAATTCTGGAGTCGCACCGCAATTGTTGAATGCGATTTTTGCGTCTTCCCGGTTGAAGAAAATTTCGGACTGAATTTCTTCATTCCCGTAATAGCTATCGTGCTCAAAAGATGTCACGACAACGAAATAGCACTTCTCATGTCCGTTGGATTTAACCTCGCTGATAAAATCAGCAGTACTTTTCTTTTTCATATTACATAGTTTTTAAAATGGTTAATAAAATTGTGCGTCCACACGATTTTTGTACGTGCGGACGCGATTCAGAATGAAAAACAGATTAAAGCGAATCTACCCACTTAAAGAAATTGTCAAGAAAAGGCTGAAGACATTCTGCTAACAATCGTAGTTTGTCAACGTATCCTTGTCTGCTATAAATACGATAAATCAAATAGTTTTCAGGTGTTCCTGCCGTTGAATATCCTTCCATCCCACCCTTACCATTGTAAAAGAAATCAACTGAATCAGAAGATGGTATGTAAGACACTTGTATCGTGTCGCAACTATCGCCCATAACAAATGAATTGTACTGATAGCAGAATCTTAAATCTTGATTTTTTTCCCATTCTTCGTAACGATTTCTCAGACCGTTTTTGTTTAGTTCAAGAATCGTGTCGATAGCATCGATAGCATCTCCACGGGATTCGGAGCAGATGTTCACGCATTTCCAAAAGAAATCTTTTTTGAGATTCTGTTCGTTCTTTTTTCTTTCTGCAATCATTGCTCCTTGGCGCTGAATTGCCTGTAAATTTCTTACTGCCATAATTTTAGTTTTTTAGGGTTAAATAATATTTAATAATTCGCTCCACCGCCCGATTTTTGTTCAGGTGGTGGAAATTAGATTTCAGCCGACTTCCTCTCCAAATACGTCATGGAGAGTCAGCTGCCAATAAGCCTCTCCGTAATCAAATGCCCGGACATAAAACTCTCCTGCGCGGTCTTCGTAATCGTTGATGTCTTCAACCTTTTCAAATACGCCATTTGGTAATTTGAAATAAACATCAAAGTCCGTAAGACTCCACAATAGTGCCGGGTCACCGTGATTGTCGCCGTGTATTTTGCGGAATCCGATAAATTCAGAGAATTTTTCACGTTGATTGTTTTTAATCGTTTCCCACAACTCCGTTATTTCGTGAAGAAGACATTCTTCATTCACGTCTTGAACGTAATCAACACGGAAAATATCAGTTCGGTCATCTATTTGTATGTCGAAAGAACTGCCATTCTCCTCCACGAAAATCTCAATGTTGAATGGCTTGATTTCGTCATTGACGATTTCAAGCAAATACTGCCATTTTTTCTTTTCCATAATTTCCATAGTTTTAGTTAAACATAAATTGATTTGTGCGCTGTACGAGATTCCGTCACGTATGGGCGGTTTTTCAGAATGGGAGCGCAACAATAGGACCCAGCTCTATGCGACTTTTCTCGAACTCTTTCCATGCTTGTTAGTCAAGATTGAACGTCCGAAACATGTAGGAACTTACGCACGGTTTTCTTCGACCATCCGTTTCCTCGAAATAATTAACTTGAAATGCTTGGTGGTTGTCATTTCTTTGAATTGCCAAGTCGAGCATAAAGAATGCGTTGATTCTGTAGAGAAAGTCAAGCTGTGCGTTTGTCAATCCGTCAGACTTTGCGCCTCGTATGGCTTTGTTTACAGTCGTGTAGATGCCTACAACGTCCTCATACCTTTTCTGGTAATAGTTATCTTCGCCATAAGCCGTAACGATGATAACTGTTTGTTTTTCTTTTTCCATAATTTAACGTGTTTTAGTTAAACAATAATTTGTTCGGGAAATGATTTTTCGTATCATTCCCGATAAGACGCTACTCGATTTCGATTTCTTCGATATAGCCGACAGAGTTGTTTTTTGTGAAAGCACCACCTTCGAACATCTCATACGATTCATCATTTTTGGAAATGTTCCAATCAAGATAATCGTTTTCTTTTGTGTACTCCAACTCGTCTTCGTAGATTTCATTCAGAGCCTTAACGGCATCTTCTTTCTTGTTGAACAACCTTACGTAGATTCCTAAATCTTCGTAGTCACTTACGGCGTGACGGAAAAAAGCAAATACTTTCATGTCGTAATAATTTTAGTGGTTAAACAATCAGCAGATGCAGTCAGTTTTGGCTGGCTGCACCAGAATTAGAATCAGAAAGAGAAACAAGCTACTTTCTTAAGCAACCGGCGGAAGAATCCGATTTTCTTTTCTTCTTTCGGCTTTTCTTTCGTTTCAACAAACGGACGGTAGAAAAGAATCACGTCACGCAATTTGATTTCAGGCGATTCTACGCACGAAACAGATGAGCGCAATACTTTCTCCACAATCACGGACGAAATGCCGTCAGACGTGATTTTTGAGCCTTTTACGAGCCATTCAGGGAGAGTGAATCCACTTGTCTGGTCTTCGGTGTCTGAAATCTGCGAAATTGGAACGGAGAAACGGTTGTGTCCTTTGAAAAGACAATTTGCCGTTCCTTTCTTCTCGGATATTTTCAGAAGACGTGCCCGCATTTTGTCTCCGTTCTGATTTGTGACGATGACAAATTTCTCTTCGGAAGCAAGTTCTTCCTTTGACCTCCGTTTCTTTGTCACTACCGGAATTTCTTCTGCGGTCTCAACGTGTTCTGGAATATCCTCGACAACAGCCTGAGTTTCTTCTGCAATTTCAACCGCTACTGATTCTTCAACAATAGGCTGAGATTTCTCTTCGACAACTGCGACAGGCAGAGCCACCGGAACAACAGCGGGGAGATTTTTCTTTTCTTCCACGATCTTCTCGTTCTTAGTCTCAACCTTTCTAAGACCAGCCCAGTCGATGATTGATTTTTCCGTGCCGTCCTGTTTCCACAATTCCATATTGACAGGATTGTCGTCACTGCTCATAATCGGCATCGTGATGATAAACTCTCCGATATTTGACAGACAAACAGGTCTTGTATGGTCGAGAATCCACATTGTTGTCATTTCTTTTGCCAAAGCAACACTGTACGCACTGATTTTTACTTGAAAATCCCGTTGGATTTCCTGACATGGAGTTTTCTTTGAGATATTTTTTTCATAATCAACATCATTAAAAGATACCTCAAATTCTCTTTCTCCTTTTTTGCCACGAAGACAAACTTGGTTACGATACCTGTTGCCGGCTTCTTTATTAACCGCTTTCACAGTTTTCTGAAACATTTTCCATTCGTTTTTACCAAAACAAACAGACTGTTCAAAGCGAAAACTCGGAGAGACAGACATCCAGTTATAAGGATAGTGATACTTACATTTTGCCGTAACGTTTTCGCTCTTGGCAATAATGTTTTCTCCATCCACGTAACAAGTCACCCATTCGCCTGGTTTTCCGTTCAGAACCTCCGTTGGAACAGGAAACATTTTGTCTCCATATTCCACAGATTTCCCTGGTATTGCGATTCCTTCAACTTTCAGAATATATCCGTTTGAGGAGAAAATCACATCGTTTCCCAAGTCGATATGCACAAAATTCATTACCGTACGTCGGCCATCATCATCTTTCGCTTTTAAATGGAGTTTGATGTCTTCCGGAATCCTGAACTCGCAGAGATATTTACCACGGATTTCCTCATCTTTCACAAATTTCACTTTGTCGCTTGTTTTAATAAGTTTTTCAAGCTGAATAAGTCTGCGGAATACTTCTCCTTTCGGAAAAGAGAATGTGTTTCCCCACGAATTGACTGTTACTATTTCAGTCAGGTCGATTGAAGACTCGCAGTTATAATTCAGTTTTACACCAGATTGTCTTTTACGTGTAACTCCATATTCATCAATATAATCTTCAAAGATTTTTTCGTGACGATACGGAGTCATCATGTCAAGCTGTTTCAGGGTGTAAATTCCTGGATTGACTTTTTTCAGACTCGCAAACACTTGCTTTGCGATTTCAGCGACCTCCGTGTAAAGATGGAGGTTTCTTTCGTTTTGTTCTTTACTCATAGTTTAATAATTTTAGGGGGTTAAATATTTGCGACTGCGACCGTTTGTGACGATTGCAGTCTGGATGATTAGTTGAGATAAACAGAATAATTTGTCGCTATTTTAACCGCTTTTGTTTTTGTAAGCGACTCGAAATCTTCATTAATCTCTTCGCGGGAATTAAAATCTCCATCTAAATACTCAGTTGCAATAATGGTTGTTTTTCCGTAATAATGATAATACGGAGCGAGTCGTACTAATACAAATCCGTCATCACTTTTAATTTCAAAACATGGCTCTTTGCAACCATCAACATTGTAAGATGTATTTTTTGCTTTCATTGTCTCAGTTTTTATGGTTAATAAAAAGCAGGCACGCCAAGAATCTCTCCTGACGTGCCTTTACAAAAACATTATGAAAACTAAATTATATCTTCAACTCTCCAATAGAAAAGTTGGGAGATATAAGTGTCGTTTACAACGTAGATTTCAGAAAATAAATCATTCTGATTGTCTTCCAAATATTTCAGACGGTCTTTTATCTCGGTGATAGTTTTCTTCGCTGAAAGACCGTCCACTGGTTTCCAAAAGATCTGATTATTTTCCCAATAAACATAGACAGGATTTTCTAAAACAAATCCGACAGCCTGTCTTCCGCACATTGTGCAGAAACAACCGTCAAATATTTCGTCAATCCAATCTATTGACACGTTTTTGCCATCTATGGGCGCAGCAATTTTTCTCATAGTCTTTATTTTTTTAGTTTAAAAAATTTGTACCCATCTGTCTTTTTGACGGCTGACGGGCAAAAGAATGTCAGTGTGCCATTTCGTAGATTTCCGGCTGACTTGAAACATTATAGATATAATTTCCACATCTTACAAGTTTTGCGTCAATTCCGTATGTCTTTCTCATTCCCGTGATGTTCCCACTTCTGTGGAAATTCGGAAAATCATGAATCTTTACTTTCTCTCCGTCTTTTACGTAGAGCGTCTTTACAGGGAATTTTGTTTTCATGTTCTTTTTCATAATCATATTTTTTAGTGGTTAATAATTTGCTCTCCAAACCCGTTTTGGCGGATTCGGAGAAAAGATAGATTAAGAAAGCAATTCACGCAACTCAGATTCTTTCTTCTTAGAGAATATCCAACCTGCACCACAAGAAAGTCGTGGATTAAAACGCCCACCAAGTTTTTTAAGTTCGTTTTTTACGTTTTTCGTATCACCGATTACTGCTACCGCTTTTTCTGAATAGTCGATTATCTGAAAATCTCCAGATATTTCGACTTTTTCGCTTTTTTCTCTCTTTGATTCCTTTGGAACAGGAGACCAGTCAATTTTATGAGCGTAACACCTAATGGCTTCCTTAAAATCCCACAAATATCCGTAATGAATCATGTCAAAAAGAATTTTGTCGTCTCCAACATAACTTTTGTAATTTTCTTCCGTGACTCCTTTTTCTGCGAGAGTTTTTTCAGCGATTTGTAATGTTTCTTCCGAAATATTTCTCTGAGTCATGACATAACTTACACCTCCGTAGAGATGATTAAACTCACTCGGAACGTAATCCCAATAATCACCCATCGAATATTCATCAGGATGCTTGTCGGCATATTTTTTGACGACATTATCAACTGACTCTTGAGTTGGTCCGTCAGTCCAAGAAATATCATAACTGTCACCACCCGAAAAACTCGAATACCTAACAGAAAATTTTGTTGTCGGAAATTTTAATTTCAGTTCACGCCTGATATTTTTACCACATGTTTTGTGGTCATAACATCCACACTGCTCAAGAATTTTCCCATATTCCTTTTTCAGAGATTCAGTCCGATTTCTTGATTCTTCTTCCTTACGAAGCTCAATTTGCTTTTTCAGGTTTTTAAGATTCTCTGCACGTTTCAGCGACTTTTCAATAATTTCATCACTTATCACTTCATCTGATTCGTCATAATAGAATCCGATTCCATACAAAGCGGAAATTGGTCGTGTTTCGTCTTCAAGATGATGCAGTGGGGAAAAATAACGATTTAAATCGTATTCGTCAATTTCATCAGGATTCCCGTTACAGATTTCCACGCAATTCATTTCATCGTCATAGACGACAAAAAACTGCTCATTCATGGCATATCCAAAGGCATAAATTTTTGTACCTCTTGAAATATGCACTTTTTCCAACTGCTCCATCGTTCCTGACGCTCCGAAAAGCGAAAACGCATTTGATTTTCCTAATTTTGTTACCATAGTTTTTTTGTTATTAAAGGGTTAATAAATTCGCACCACAAACGAATTTTATTTCATTTGTGGCAAAAAGTCATGCGGTCATTCTTTTTTCGTAATTGAGAATCTGCTCCCATGTACACCATTCTGGTTTCAAATCTTCAGGGAATATCTGCCAAAGTTCTTTCATTTTGGAAATCTGCTCCGAAACATTCCCTGCCCAAAGAACTTTTTCGCAACGATTTCCATATCCAAGAAAATATTTGCAATCCATTTGCAGACGGGATAACAACATATATTTCCCACGATATTTTTCTTCACGGATTTCACGGTCAGACGGCGGATTTATAATCTCAAAATTTGTAATCGCATAATCTGGCTCTCCGTCAAAATCATCAGACGGACACGAAATGCAAAGTTCAGTCGGAATCTCAGACAAAGGAAGTAAATTTACATCTTTGAAATATCTTCCGTTTTCGTCTTTATATACAGGACGATCCCAGGAGTCTTTCCCAACTCTTGTAAGTTTTAATTTTCCCATAAGTTTTTAATTTTAAAGTTAAATAATAAAGCAGATGCACCACCATTCCTGACGATGCACCTTTAATCATACAACCAATATTTTTATGCAGGTATTCCTGTTTTTCTTGAATCTTTTATCCTCGATTCCGAAATGCCTGATAAAAATATCACGCTCTGTCAGATTTGGGTAATAAATGCCCGTTTCGTCGTTATATTGCGTCTGCAACGAATTTCCATCCATCGCAGACTTTTTTTTAAAATTCTCCGTAACCATTTGGCCAGAGAATTTCACGGATTTCGTCGTAATCCGGAATTTCGCAAATCGTGTCGCCATTGTCGCAACAATAATCACAAAAACGAATTACAGCGATTTTCTCTTCGTTTGTCGGACGCTCAAAAAGATAGGCAGCCTCGCCCAGTTCTTTTCCGTAAAATTCCACGCAAAAGTCGTAGATTTTATTTAACGCGCCCTGCTGAATTTCCGTCAAAAATATCGTACTTTCAGACTGTCTCGTTTCTACCTTTTCAGTTACGACAATTTCCTGTGCCTCCAAATCGTCAGCACAAGAGGAATTAAACACGGCAGCGCAAATCAATGCAACTGATAAAAATAATTTTCTCATAGCAAATAATTTTAAATTGGTAAATAATTCGTGCATCCCCACAAATTTTTCGTTCGTGGGGAGCAAAAGATTAAATTAGGCCGCCACATTAAAAATCTTTTGAAGATTTTCCCGCTTCTTTGAGATTTTAAAGCGATAAACCCAGCGATGCTCTGAATATTCGTTGTAATATTCAATTCCGGCAGATTTCAGGATGTTTTCAACGTTATTTGCCTGCTCCTCAACTTTCCAGTTCCAAAACAACCAAATTCCTATTCCGTAAGTGGTAGGATAAACGCAAAAATAATTTCCATAACCGAGTTTTTCGCAAATTTTCTGCATCTGCATCGTGAAAGCCCCAAAAGCACCATCGTAGAGTTTTTTGTTTTTCCACACAAGTTTTAATACATAATCTTCGGTTATTTCCTTAGATTTCACGTTTTCTTTCTTGCAGAAAATTTTCCCGTCATACTCCACAAAAAGTGTGTCAAATTCGTATGGGCTACAGTGACGTTCAACCGTTTGGTCTGCAAATCTTCTGCTATTCTTTTCAAGTTCAGCAAAAGATTCAAACAAAACGTTTGTCCGTCCTTCTTCTGTCTCCTTACTTCCACGCACATTTGCTTTGTTGTAGTTGTAAGAAAAATCGTACTGCTTTTTCCAAATTCTTTGAAAAAAATCTTCGTAAGATTTTTCTGGATACCAACGTATGTCGATTCCCTGCGCTTTTAATGCGTCGATAGTTTGTTTTCTAATAACCATAGTTCACTAATTTTAAAGGGTTAAAATTCGCTCCATGCGAAAAATTCCGTTTCCGCATGAAAATAAATTAGTGACGGATTAATATCCCACATCTGCAAGAACAGCCAATCAATTTGCAATAAAATTCAACTTCGCCAGAATCAAAATTGTTCTGCCGAAAACTGCGAAATTTCTGCAAGGTTGGTGTTAAATCATTCTGCAAATCAAATCTTCTTCTCCATTCGTTTCTGATGCTCAAAAAATATTTGTTCGCATCATATAAATTGGAGAAAGATTTTGAATCCTGACCAACTGACTCGATTGGATTGTCATAAGTGGGATTGTCCTTCCGCTCTCTGTAAACAATAAACTCCATATATAAAAGTTTTAAAAGGTTAAATAAAAAGCGACTGCCAAATCTGTTCAGGATTCAGCAGTCAACAATCGGATTTTTTAACTCAGCCCGTTTTTCTGCGGTTTTCAGTTTTCTCTGGTGATTATTAACGACGGCATACAACGTCGGCAAATCTCTCAGAATTTTTATCCCGCCCCAGTTTGGCAATCTCGGCGGTTTTTTGCGTTTTTCCTCCTTCGCCCGGTGTTACTCTTTGGATGTTGCATTCACCTCGGCGTTTTTACGTTCCCGGCCGATTTCAACGGGTTACCAAATTTTCCTTTTGCGTTTTGAAGAGTTTCTTTTCTCTGATTTGCTTTTCAGTGCCTTATTTTTGTGTCCGTGGCGTCTCAAAACAAATGTCTAACAAAATACAATATCGGACATTTTCGTACTCTCCACAAAACAAAAGCGGAGTAATACAAAATTAGTTCCCTGAGAATATTTTTCGTACTCTCAGGGATTTTTTTTCTGCAAGATTAAATAATTATCGTACTCGCAAATAATTTTCGTACTACAATAATTATCGTACTTGCAGTTATTTATCGTACTTAATCTTTCAGGATATTTTGTAGATCTTTGTAAAATGCCCTGTAAATATTTTTTGCTCCAAAAATCTTCACTATTCCGTACATTCCTAAAATGTAGAAAAAAGTTACGGAAATTAAAATTATTAAATTCCCAGAGCAAAGCGCAATAAGAAAAAGTGCATGAATGAAAATTGTTATTGCTTTCATCAGTCTTTATACGTTTCTTTATACCATTCTAAAAATTTCACCCAAAAGACAATCCAAAGAGTAGGAACACCGGCCATAACCGGAATCCAAAAAATAGCACGCCATGTCCCACAAATTGCAGCAGGACACAAAAGACTCATTAAAAGCATTAAACAAATTGCAGGGATAAAAAGAAATAATCCAAAAAATGCAGTAAAGAAATAATTTTTGATTTTACTCATAATACATAGTTTTTAGTGGTTAATAAAAATTGTGTCCTGACAATCTTTTACGGCTGCCAGGACTTTTAAAACATCAGCAAACGGAAACTTTATGATAAAGTTTCTTTATTTCTTTGAAATCAATTCCGTTTGCCAAAAGAAAATCTTTGCTCCATGAAAACTCTTGCATTTTCTTTCGCAAAGATTTGTAATCAGCCAGGAAATCCCAAAATTTTTGGATTCCCTTTGCATCGTCGGATTGTAGCCAGTTCGCAGACTGCAAATAAATTTTGAAATCTCTCGCAAAGATTATCAAATATCTTTTTTCACGAGAGAAATTTCTCACGAAGTACTTGGCAGCAGCTGTCCGCTCGCTGTCAAGTCTTATTCTTTCAGGCGATTTTGCTTTCATGAAATTTAAAATTCAAAATCATCAATCGGAGATGGAAAACCATAACTTTGGCATATCTCAGCCAAAATTTCTTCTTCGCTTTCGTAATTGAATTTTTCATCAATTTTCTCTGCCATTTCATAGGCAAAGTCCTCAAAAGATTCATAATTTTTCATAAGGCTATTTTTTTAAATAATTAATAATAAAATTCACTTTGTAATTTGCGGAGAAAAACAACCGGCAAAACAACATTTTTCAGTCGCAAAAAATGTCAGTCGTTTTTTACTCTCCGCAAATCAAACTTGAAATCTTTTCACGAACACGGCTGTTTTTCAAACCAAATCGCAAAAAGTTTCAAGCAAATTATTTAACCTTTCGGATCTAAAACTTTTTCAAATTTTACGATCCATAAAACTATGATTTTTGTTCCAACATTTCAAACAACAACACAGACAAATATAATTATTTGCCTTATTGCTCCTATGTTCCGAATTGAACGGAAAACAAACAAATGTTTGTTATAAACCTATTAAGGAAAACACAAAAAAACATCCCCCACCGATTAAGTGGGAGATGTCTATTTTCATACTGAGTTACTTAATTATTTGTTGCCACTCTCCCGAAGCTATCAAACTTTTCTTGATAGCAACGAAATGGGAGTTTTTAAATATCTTTCTTGTTTCTTCGCTGATGTCCTTTGCTTTGCAAATTAGCTCAATTTCACGTTGTGTTATCGTTTCCGTTGTGGTTGCTTTTGAAGCTCTGCCGATGTTAACCACCGACAAAAACGCATTTACAATTCCTGAGATAGTGCATTTTGTCGGTATCGTTTCCGATACTCCGTTGACTACTCGGTGACTATTTTTCAAAGAGTTTGTTTGCTCCAAAACGTATTGTATTAATTCCGTTTCCTGTGTCATCCCTTTGTGTGACTCAATCAGGAATTGAATTGCAAGAGCTGTGAATTTCCAATTGATTTTCTCGCTTTCTTTGTTCGTTTCCTTAACCTTTTCTAAATACTCGTTGGCTGTCATCCCCGACTTTTCAATGTCTGAAATGTTAATACTCGTAATTTTGGGGCAAAACTCAAACTTTTTCAACTCGTTTTCAAATCTCCGTGACATTGTTTTTAACAAATCAATGTCTAAATTAATTTTAGTGTTCATAATGTTTAGGGGTTTTGTGTCCAGAACGTTCTGGACGAAGTTAATAATTATGTTATTTTTGGTGGGGAGCTCATCCCCATGCAGCAACTCAGTATGTCAAACAACGATTTGAAAGTATAACTTCCACATTACAAAGTTAGCAATAAAATACGATATACACAAATATATATGTAATAATGTTACTAAATTGCTGATTTTTAACATTTAGCAACACTTTTAAGGGTGTTTTGTAAACTCCACTTTGCAAAATAGGGGTGTATGTAATAGCTTGAAAATCAATAAGTTAGACGTAAAAATGAAATGAATCATAATTTTGTGGTGGAAATAGTGGTGGAATAGGTAAGTTTTTATAAATAGCTGATAATCAGTAAATTAGTGTAAATTCCGCCACTATGTGGCGAGATGTAACAATATGGCTATAATGTTACATTAAGGGGGTATAACCCCCTTTGTATCAATAGATCCCAGATATTAACTTCTCATAAATTTTTTTATTTTTTTATTTTTTTTATTTTTTATCAGTAATATAAAGCGATACTTTTTTATATTAAGAGTATAGTGTTGTTAATACAGCGATGTTACTGAAATTGATTTTATGAAATTTCGGTAACAGAGCGATATTGATTCAACGGAGTTGAATAAAAAAATAATTATAATATTTATAATATATATATAGTAGTTATATAAATAAAAATATTAAATTAAAGATTAAACAAAAATTGGTAAAAATTTGTATAATAGGATAATATTTAATAAATTTGCAGAGTGAACGTAAGTGAACGAAATAATATATAAAAGGTTGTTGTATTGTATTTTTTTATTATTTAGTTTATAGAAATATAGGGATTTGGTTCACTTTTGTTTATAAATTACTGGTTTATTGTTATTTAGGTTATTATTTTGTTATAAATGATTATTCACTATAATATACACGGTTATGATGGTTGGTAATATTGATGATAGGGAAGATGTTATGTTATCTGTTGCTTCATTGCGTTCAGATGATCCGTTGGTTGATTATTATGTCAGTCAGTTACGTAGTGTTGCTGATATACAGTTATTGATGGATGGTTTATCTCGTTGTATGGGTATAAGTGATCGTCAGAGTGTGTTTGAGGATTTCATACAATTGATAGGTCGCAGAGCTTTGCGTAGTGATGATTTATATACAGACAGGCGTGATAAGAGTAGGGGTGTATATTATCATGATGGCAGGTTATGGTGTATGGTTGATGGTATAACGATGCGTAGGAGTTTGAAGGTGTTATGTACGCAGTATTTGCGAATGACATCATCAGAGTGGTTGAAGGGTGAGCGCAGGTATTTGGATGCTTTGTATGATGGTGCGCGGATGTCGCCGTTGAGATTGCGTAGGAGTTTGGTTGCGTTTGGTAATGGTATATATGATTTTGGTGATTTAAATAACATAGTTTATCACGCTTATGGTGACAAAAGTTTAGATGTTGTGAGTGCATTGCCTTATGATTATGACATAAAGGCTAAATGTCCTTTATGGGAGCAGTTTTTGTTGCAGACGCTTGATGGTGAGCAGCGTTTGTTATTGCAGAAATTCATGAGTTTAGGATTGGTCGATAGGTGTACGATGCGTCACAAGGTTGAGTATTGTTTATGGATGGTTGGTCCTGGTGGTGTTGGTAAGAGCACGATTGCGAATGTTATCAGTTATGTATATGGTGATGATAACGTAAGTGGTTTGTCGATGGGTCAGTTATTGGGTGGTGGTAATGAGGAGCGCAGTCGTTTCATGGCTGCGTTAAGTGGTAAGATTTTCAATTTTTGCAAAGAGGTACAGATGAATGACATGACATATCATGTTGATACATTCAAGAGTTTGTGCAGTGGTGAGGTGCAGCAGATGCGCAGGATAGGTGGTGATGTGAAGGAGTTGAAGGAGATACCTTATTTTGTGTTCAACATGAATAGTAAGCCACGCAGTAATAATATAGACAATGCATTGTTGCGCAGGTTGTTGTTTTTGTCTTTCAGGCAGCTGATAAGTGCGGAGGACATGGATCCGGAGCTTGAGAGTAAGTTAAAGCGTGAGGCTGCTGGTATCAGGAATTGGTTGATAAAAGGTTGGTTTCAGTTGTTGCGTGATAATTTCAAGTTCACTCAGACTGGTCGTGCTATTGAAGAGAGTGATGAGATGTTGGTTCAGAATGGTGAGACGTTGAAATTGTTTTTGAAGAAGATGGGTTGTAATTATCTCCCTACGCGTGGTAAGAGTGAGCAGCAGCGTTGGATACCTGTAAAGGTGTTGTATGGTTTGTATGAGCGTTGGTGTGATAAGAATGCTTATGACACGGATGAGTCGTTGACGACGTTGGGCAGGAGGTTGCGTGAGATAGGTTACAAGGCAAAGCGAACCAATGTTGGTTGGTCATATATGTTCTATGGTGGTGAGAAGCTGCTGTAGTTATTGAGATAAGATAAAAAGATTGTTGTTTTTTAAATTTTTTGGAAGTTATGGCTGTAAAGATTGGAAAGAGTGAGGTTGCGAGTTCGTCAAACGGGCTTGTTGTCGAGCGCAGACAGGTTGCTGACGAGAAGAAGGAGCAGTGTACTGTTGCTGATGAGTTGTCAGTAGAGCCTGTTGTTGATGTTGACGTTAGTCTTCGTGATGTGTCTGACGATGAGAAGAAGAAGGTAGTTCGTTCATCGTCGCGCAGAAAGTCTAAGAAAGTCAAGGAATGAGTTATCGTTGGTCTGCGGAGGGGTGATTTATATGTTATATGTTGCTTCTCCGTGGGCTGTTTTTTTTAAAAATTTAAACAGATGTGATTATGTCAGAGAAGAAAGAAAGAGTGGAAGTGCAACCGAAAGTCAAGAAAAAGCCGGTGTCAAAAGTGAAGAAAGAGACCAAGAAGGTGCTTGACGGAGATCAGGTTGAGAACATACGCAAGGAGTACAAAGCGATAGACAAAGACATTAATTTGTTGCCTGATTTTACGGTTGACGTAAATAATTTGGTTCGTGTTGGTGATTACGATGATGAGTTGCATTATCACAACTACAAAATAAAGCGTTATGATCACAATGACATCCCTGTGATTGAGATTTCGGACTTGGAGAGTGCGTGGATGGTGCGTATTCCGTTTGACTGCGAGACGTATCAGATAGCGAATATGCTGATAGATGCAAAAGAGGACAATGAGTTGATTGATGTGTTTATCACGAATTTGCGTACCGTGAGTGGTATTCCGAATGGTTATTATCATCAGGCTATATTGATGTTGACGATGTGTTATGTGAATCCGTCGTTGTTGTCTGGTGGTATGTTTCTGAATAAAGAGCAGCGTCAGTTCAGGAAAGACGTGAAGAGTTTGCGTAAGATGTTTCTTGGCTGGTATGCAGAGAGAAAGGAGTTGGAAGACCGACGTGAGCAGCCTGGTGTTTATGATGATTATTATCTACACAGGTCTGAGGATGTTCTTGCTGCCAAGAATGATGAAGAGTTAAAAAAAATAGTTGTTGATTAATTTGTTTTGTCGTAATTTTATGCTTAACTTTGCGATATGAAATAAAAAAACGAGAAAAAATGGAATTTAAGGAATGTGTTGAGGCGCGTTTGCCCAAATCTGGTGTTGATTCGCTCCGCCAGCTTGCCCGTAATATGGGTTTTCACCCGAACAGTATTACCCGGATGATGAAGAATCCGACATTTGGCACGATGAAACGTTTCGCGGAGGCTTTGAATTGTGACTTATGGGTTCTTTTGAAGCCTGTGACCGATGATGAGGATGATGTAAGGAAGGTTGACAAGGTGTTCATTCAGTATTCAGATGGTGGTACTGACAGTTTCACCCGTGATTCTGATGTGGTTGAATGATATTTTATTTCATCATAAAAACAATATTATTTTTTAATGCAGATACCCCCGGCCGTGATGGTCAGGGGTATCCTTTTTAACGGTTTTTGCGTTTTCTAATAAAAGGTCAGATGTCTTTTTTTTTCGTTATTGCCGTTTCGACTTTATCAAGCAGCTCAAGTGTTCCTCTGATTGTGTCTGAGACATACTCAAGGAGCCATTCGTTGTCATTGAATATTGTGTCTGCGTTGATTGCCATTGTTATGACGCATTGTTTCAGCTCTTCCCTGATTTCTGGCATGTATGAGCTGATGAATTGCATGTCCTTGTCTGCAGTTTTCATGATACAGCCTCCTCCTTTCCGAACTTTACGAGTCTCCACGCGCGTTGCTTGTTCCACTGGCAGTCGTGCAGTGCGTGGATGTATAGTCTTCCTCTCTCCGTCCATTTGATGTATGTTTTCACGCGTTTTTCTCCGATGGGGTATGACACGATGTTGTGCAGTCCCCATTTTGCATAGTTGCTTGTCACCAGGTATTCTCCTGTTGCTGTCTTATAGATGACATTTGCGGCGATCAGCAGTTTGTTCAGTTTGTTTGCAGACATCCCGATTTCGTTTGCGACTTGTTGTGTTGTCTTGAGCCATTCTGTCTGCGGTGTGTTGATGACTTGCTCGTAAGCCCTTACTTTTGGCAGCATGACGGTGTTCTGCTCTGTGAGTGCCTGATTGGCTGATTCGAGTGATTTTATTTTTTCTTCACGTCTCCTGATTGTGTCATTTGCGATGCTGAGAGCTTTTGCCATGATTTCCTCATCCGTCATGTCTGTGGAAGCAGTAATATATCCACCTGTTTTTCTGATTGATGGGAGGACTTCGGATGTCACCCATTTACGGAATTTCTTTGCTTCAGGCTTGCGTGAATCAAGAATGACATCATATAAACCATCCTCATTGACAAAGTACATAACTTGCTCTCTTCCAATAGTGTCATGGATGAGGTCGGTTGAAACGACCCCATCTTCAAGTCGTTCTTTTACATGCTTAGTTTGTAGTCCAAGAACTTTGCATACATCAGCCAGACAAAACAATGGTTTGTCTGCTGTACCTGTTGTACGGATTTCTCCGAAAGCCGGATTTTGAAATACTTTTACGTTGTACATAACTTGTTATTTTTGAACATTGAAGCACAAAAAAAGCGGTGTGCTACTACCCGCTGTTCAAAGTCTAACAAGAGGACTCGGTAATACCACTACAATATTACCACGGGGTAACACACCGCAATATGACGTTGAGAAAAGAGCACAAAAATAGCCCGATAAGCAACGCTCACGGACGGATAATTATACCGTCCTCCTGTATAAACTTTGAACGTTGCAAATTTACTAATTAATTTTTTAATTGCAAAGTGGAGATAGCAAAAAGTGCAAAAAAGTTTTCGTGGTTATTTTTTTTGATATAGTTTTTGTATTGCAAAATTAGAATAATGATTCTATAAAATCAAATGAAAAACCCTAAATTTGTTCTAAATTGTTGGTTTGATTTGAATTTTGTTGTGTGTATTCGTCTAAAAATTAGAAGATATATTCTATTTATGTTTTTTCGTTTGAATTTGATAAAAATGCGATTTTGCAAAGTCTGCTTTGCAGTTTTGATGGAAAGTTGTAAATTTGATTAATAATATTCACCATTAAAAACAAGCATTATGAAAAAAAATAAAGTGTCAGATGTGTGGGTTTCAATCTCACTTGTTTTTTTTATCATTTCCATCATCATGTTATTTTTGTGGGTTGATTATCCAAGACGTGAGGACAGGCTGGTGGTTGCTGCTGTTGCGTTAGTAATATCGCTTGTATTCCTTGTGATTGACCGGACATTAAGACTTTCTAAATTACAGGACACAGTGAATGAGATTCAGAAAAAATTAAGTAACAACTATTGAATAACAATAATTTTAACAAAAAAAATGAAAAAGAATCTTTTTTATGCAATTATTTTGCTTTTTACATCAGTTCTGTTAGCAGCATGCAGCAAAGACGACGATGACAATAAAAGCAATGACAACAATCCTCTTGTAGGTACAAAATGGTATTCATCCAACTATGCCACAGCGATTTATGGCGGGTTGAATGGTGGTACATGGAATTTGGTTTATGAGTTTAAATCGAACAATACTTATCATGGGTATTTTTATTCTCTCACCACAAAGGAAATTGGCACAGATTATGGTATTAGCAAATATAAATATCTGAAAGACCATATAACTTTGATAAAGGATGATGGAACTGATGGGACTACGTTTTGGTTCAGATCTGATACATGGTTGTGTTCAGAGAAGGAAGGAGTTGCTGGTGATATGATTTCCTTATGGAAAAATAAACCTCAGTACTAAAAACAGATACAATCTACTTAAAAAAGACTGATGATGTTCATCAGCCTTTTTGTTCTCTACCATATTGTGCAATAAGTAACGCGTCGCAGTTTGCGAGCGTTATTTTTTTGCCCAGAGTGGGGAAGAGTTGTTGTGCTTTTGCTTTCAGCCTGTTTTTATGCTCACGTTTCTCTGTACTGGATGATTTTGTGATACTGCTTCCGGATAGAGAGAAGTGCTTTTGCCACTTTTGTGGTGTAACCTCATGTGTTGTGATTCCAGAAGCAAGTAATGCCATTTCAATCTGCCCGTAACTGCGGCCGAAAGTGAACATCGCGCTGCCGCTTTGTCCGGGCATTCCTCCCACCTTTTCAAGATAGCATACAGCATTTTGTTTTTGTTCTTTTAAGAAATCACCTTTTTTGTATGTTAGCAGAACATCAAGTAAGTCCATCGGTGTCTCAGGCATTCTCAGCAAGTCTATCACAACACCGTTTTCGTCAATTACGGCAATTCCTCCGTTTTTTCCGGGGTCAATGCCTATGAATATCTTTTCCATGATTTGCAATTGAATGTTTTTTAGGATTCTTTTTTTTATTAATGGTATAATATATATATATAAATAACAAAATGCCTTGAAATTAGACCTTGAGTCCAGAGCAAAAATCCACTAAAAGACCTTTTTTCGGCCTTTCGTCTTTGCTCCGGATGAGAATTTATGCCCGTCAACTGAGCCTCTCGTCCTTTCCGCACAGCAATGAATTTCCACATTGCTGATACCTGTCATTCACACTGGACTGTGCGCACACGGAGCTGACAGGAACGTCTAATCTTAACACGTAAAGACATGACATAAGACCTCACTCCCCGGCTTTGTGTCCCCATTCTTGCCGGAATACTGACTTACGCCGAACCGCGACTGACTGTTGCTATCCATAACAGTGTGTTCTCAGCTATGCCTTACTTTAGTTCGGGTATCTATGCTGAGTGAACATCCGTGATATGTAAGCGCGAATCTTATTGGACGCCTAAATGTAAGCAGGGGATAAAAAAATCCCTGTAACCATAATGCACGAATGTGTTACAGGGTCTTGTATAATTGTTTGCGTCACCGCAATTCAATCCTATATGTCAGAAAAGTAGCGTCTGTAATCATTCGTGCCTTGATTACACTGCAAATTTAGCTGATTTAATTTGAATTGTCAAAAAAAATGGTGGATATACAAATAAAAACGTGATTTGTCGTGAAATATTGTGTAAAATTCAAATTAAAAAATCTTTTTTGATTTTTAGAGTTTACAATTAATCGTTTTCAGCCAAGATTATTTCCCCTTGTTGTCCGTTGTGGTATATAGGTATTCTATAACACTGGCAGCGTGGGTGAGTATTAAAAGGCATATTCGGGTCAACGCCTTCATAGAATCCGGTTTCCTCATCACAGATGTTACATGGATAGTTTGACCCCCGCAACTGGTAAAATCCCGCTATCCTGTTGTCTTGTGACCATTCAAGCAACTGGTTTTTCATCCAGATAGTTGCTATGGCGTTTCCATATAATTGTCTGATAGCATTATATCCGTCAACAGGCACACCGGATATGTTTGGTGTACCATCCGGGAAAGTTGCTTTTCCGCCATTATTGATGAATAGGTTTGAGTATAGTTGCCTGTATGGTAATGTTTCCTGGAACTGCGGACTTTGAGTCACGTTGCCGATATATTTGCGGATCATGCGTGTTGCGTCACTTTGTGACATGTTTTTATGCTTTGCAGAGGCTATGAGCGCACCTGTTTGGTGTAACATACGCCATTCGTAGGCATGTAGTGTGTCACGCAGATTCATTTGTCTGTGTCCGAGGGTGAGAAGCAGTGCAATGAGCCATAGTTTGTTGTCTTTGTCTTTTGTGCATGATGTTGATTCCACTTGTAGTAATTCGTAAAGGTCTTCATCCATTTCGTTCATAATGTCTGCTATTTCCTCCATCATCCGTTTGTTCACGGATGAGTCGAAAGAGAATTTCTCAGGTGGGATGTCATATTTGTATGCCACGCGCACTATACGTTCCACGTATTCCATGATGTAGTCTGATGCAAGGTCCCATGCCGCTTTTGCCACCGCATCACGTTGCAGTACGTATTTTTTAGCCGCTTTCATGTCTTCTTCAGTCGGCTCACGGTATTTATCCGTGTCAATTCTGATTTTTGCTGTCTTTGCCATCGTCTGTTGCGTTTTTCTTGTCTTTTGTGTGGTTTCTCTCATATTCATCTTTATATTGGCACAGGAAGCATGCTTGTGGCAGCCAGATATGCGGTAGATAGTCGTTGTCATCCTTTGGATCGTCCTTTTTGTATTGGTACAGCTCGGCATACTTGATTGCCGCGTCCGTCTTTGCCTTGTCTCCGTCGGGAAGTGCGTCCATCTGTCGTTTTAGTATCTCTGCAATATCGTCTTTTGATAGTTGTTCTGTCTTTTTTGGTATTTTGGCTTTACCATTTTTGTCTTTTCCTGTTATTTTAGTTCTCAGACGTTCAACGATGTCTTGGAAATTCGGATTCTGCACGATATTATCACGTATGTTGATGTTCTGCTGTCTGCTGAATGTGGCATTGCAGGTGTAAGCGATGTCGTAAGCCTCAGAGTCTGTGAAGCCGCATACAAGCAAATATGCGAGTACGAGCGACTGCACAGGTATCCCTAATTGTTTTGCCTCAGTTTTTAGGCGTTTTGAGTAGTCGTTCATGTTTTTTTTGTTTATTTATTGAAAGGTATGGGGACGATTTTTCACGTCCCCGTACCCATTAATCAATGTGACGCATCCCAGGAACGCCAGTTATTCTCATTTTCTCTGTTCCCCCACTTATCTGTGCCTACAGTTCTTGGTCTTCCTGCACCTCTTCCAGTAGCGACTTTTCCTGTTCGTTTGACAGTCTTCTTTGCTTTTTCGTCATCTTCTTTTCCCTCTTCTATTTTAGCCTGCGCCTGTGCGATTTCAATCTGCTGTTCGGCATTGATGTCTGCAAGTTCCTCTTGCATGTCTATGTTAGCATCATTTTGAATCTCTATGCGCTGTTCCTCAAGCAGCAGTTCCCGTTGTTTCTTCTCTTGGTCTTCCTGAATGATGCGGTCCCACTCTTGTGCTGTTGAGTAATAGCTTTTCTCTGATGCTGTCTGCCTTGAAAGATAGCCGTTTTGCACTGCCGATGACATATCCTGAATTTCAGCCGCCACATTGCGGTGTACATACGGTTCGATATAGAAGACGATGTTTGTGTTTTGAAAATCCAGCCTGTGCTTAGACTCCACACCATATCCCCATTTGAAGATATTTACAAATTGCGTGAGTGCTTCTTGATATTCTTGTGCGTCGTTTATTGCTTTCTCCACCGCGTCTGAATAGAGCATTTTAATTGCCGCCGCCGGAGTGTCACCGGATTTCAGTTCTGGTGTGCGTACTGCGAAAGACTGCCTGTATATTGCGTCCTCCAAAGATGAGAGTTCTGCCTTGTATGCGTTTGACGCGTCTTGTCTGTTGAGGAATCCCGCCTCTCCGTCATCCGGCAAAATCAGCACCTTTGACGCATACGACATATCCGCACTTGAGAGTTCTGTTGACCCGTCTCCTTTTAGGTACATGATCGGAAGTCCGAAATCGTGGTTGGCCTGTGCAAGTCTTGAGAAAGCCATCTCATAGTTGTCTATCAGCTCCTGTGAGAAAGACCAGCAGGGGCCTTCGTCGTTACGCACATAGACAACTGGCACAAACGGTGCTCCGTGAGGTCTTTTCTCTATGATGTCATATCCGGCTATGTCAAAACCGTTTATGTTACCGTTTTCAGTTGCTGAAACGTTATCATCGGTCTCATCAATAACTCCGTTGACAGGCTTTCCTCCTTTCTGCAAGCAATAATACAGCTTGTCATCCCACACGTCAACGTATTCTGTTTCGTTCCCGTCCTCGTCAATCCCCTGATATTTCCTGGCAAAGAGAATCAGCTCCCCTGTCATACGGTCATAGTGTGGGTAGAGAATATCCCCGTCCTTGAACGAGAAGTTTCTCCATCCGAATTTTCCTTTTGACATAAATCCCACACAAGCGGCGTCACCTGTCCGTTTTACTGAGTACATCAGGTTGAACCAGGCGATTTCCGAGTTCCGTTTTCTCCATCCGTCCTTGAATATATTGAGCACTTGTCTTGTTGAGTCGGTTTCTTTCTCGTCTGCAAGCTCAAACATGATGTCATTTCCTGTGAGATGTGTCATCTGTTTTGTCAGTATGATTTTCTGGAACGCGAACGCATAACGTGGCACTTCTTCAATATACCAGTGTCCGTCTTGTTCGTTTTGTCTCCAGATGTCAGGGTAGTGCTCCCTGTCATACACAAGATGACCGAGTGGGTCATATTCGCGTTCAAAATCCTCCTGTGTGATTTTACGCCTTACCATATTGTCACGTCTTACGACTTCCCATTTGGGATTTCCGATAACGTCCATTTCCTTATCACCGTGCCCGATAGCGGTGATTCGTGTGAACGGTTTCTTCACAAAGAGAGACCGTTTGTTTTTTGTTGTCTTTTTGTTATCCATAATCACAATCTTTTTACATTATATATTAATAATCAGCAGAATTTTCTTACTCTGAATCCGTTCATCCCTGCGTTTCGTTTCAACCATTCTGGTATTTCAGCGTTATTTTTGTCTTTTTCAAACGCCATTCTCATGAAAAGTGACTCCATAAAGTCCGGTGATCGGTGTATGATTTTTTTCATCATATCCTTATGTATAAGGCATTTTCCCTTGTCCGCTTTCTTTTCATCCGCTCTGATAATTTTTCTTTCCTGCATAAGCACCTCTGCGAGAGTCAGGTTTTTAAATCCCTTTCCTGACATCTTACGCTCAAGAATGGATGGCTCAAATGATATTTCCCCCTGAATGATTTTGTCAGCGAAGGTGAATGCGCATTTTGATTTCACTGTGTCGTATAATCCTTTGTCACGTTCTTTGACCGCCTCTTGGTTTGAGAATGGCTTTGCTTTCTTGAAGAAGCCCTTTATGACTTGTCCGACACCCTGCATATCATAAACCATGTTTTCCTCATTCACCCTCCACTCGTCCAGTTTAGCCTTAATGACCCTTACCGTAGCCTTGCTGTCAAGTTTACATACAAACACGTCAGCCACATGCCATCCTATCCACAGCCAAAGCACACATGCGTCACCTCCGTCGAATGCAACGTCAAGCGATGCACGGCGTACGTTGTCTCCTGTCATTTTTGGGTTGTCGAAACATTGCTGAAGGTGGAACATCTTAATGAGGTCAGTACCTACAGACATATATTTCCAGTTGCCCTTGAAGTCACGCTCCCGTTGCTCGTCTGACTGTTGTGCGAGGTTAGCCTTATATTCAGGTGAAGAGTCCAGCAATGCTCTGTTGTCGTCGAGTTCTGCTCGCACAAACGTCACTGACTTGATATACATCTGCTCTGGTGGAAGCACATCCCTTTCGTCAGCAAAAGCGTCTATAGTGTCTTTGACCTTCATATAGACCTCTTCCCTTGTGCTTCCCCACACGATGTCCTGTGGCGTGTCACCACCCATAAAGCAGTACCGAATCTGCGCGTCACGTTCAGGAATGGGGTAGCCGTCCTCTCCAATCCACCAGTCTATGAACCTCGCCACCCATGATGTTGGGTCAGGGTTACAAGTCCCTATGATTCTGTTTCTTATGTGAGCGCCGTTTCTGTTTGCCGTTATGAGGTATTTGAATTTCTCAAATGAGATTTGTGTAATCTCGTCTATTCCTATGAAAGCATATTGTCTTCCCTGCATCCTGTCCTTAAAATCCTCGTATGCTCCAACGTAGTAAGAAAACTGAATCTGTGCGCCTGTGTGCATGTCCCATCTGCTGTATGAGTTTTTATAGATACCACAAGTGTTGTACATGTTATTTGACTCGCGGATGATGTTTGCGAGGTCACCGCTCTCTTTACGCAGTATAAGTCCGTTAAAAGCTGGATTTCCCAAATAATAAGACGGTCCCATGAGCAGCATGACGGTATTGTGGCTTATCGTAAAGGCATCTGTCATGTAAAGATGGTCTTTTCCACTTACTTGAATACACCTGCATTTTTGCTTGCTTTTTGGCATTATTGCTGTTATTCTTTTAGTAGGTTGGAAAACCCCCTCTCTCTCCCTTTCCTCAATGTGTTCGTCATCCCATCCTTTCTTAGTCCTTGAACTGAACAGGCATTTATTGTCTTTCGCCTTGAATGTCACAAAGAATTTCCCATGTTGCAATGTCCCGATTCTGCACCATATCCCAAGAGATCTTGCCACCCACATCACCTCAATAAGAAACTCATAGTTCTTGCTGTCGATAACCGGCCATCCACGTCTATAGTATGCCGCCAAGTCCATGATTCCATGAAGCAGTTCCCATCTTGAATGCACAGATCCGAGTAGATACTCCCTTGGTATTCTGAATCTCCGTTTTGCACCTTTTCCTGACGGTCTGAGAATTTCTCTTTGTTCCGGCAGAAGTCCGTAGATTGTTCTAATGTCTTTGTCCTTGTCGTATTTCCATATCAACCCAAGTTCACGCAGAATATCTTTTGTCCTTCCCGCATATCCCTGTAAAATAACACCACCTCCTTTAAAATAGACAAATCCTTTGCAAGCGAGTGCTCCAAGCGCATACGGATGCAGTGGATAAGAATACGCTTTTCTGAACTCCTGGAGCTCCACTTCTCCGCATATAGGTATCTCAGTGTAGTATGTTTCTTTTGTCTTTAGTCCGTTTGGCTCTTCTTGCCCTATACGATACCGTGTTTTTATGTCGGCGAGTGTCATAACCTTAAAAGGCTCTTCTGGACTGTTTCTTGCAAGGAAACGGTGCTCATCCATAACCGTAGTCTTTGTTCCGTCGTCGAACCACACCTGATATACTTTCTGCTCACCCTGCTCAAATATATTCTGAACAGTTTGCACACCGTCATAAGGTGTACAAATTTTATCTCCAACTTCCAGTTCTCCCATTTTTGTGACACCAGACGGGACAATAACCGGTGTTTCGTAAGAATGTGCTTTTCCTCCACCACGGTTTCCTCCCGTGATGATAATGTCAGCGTCCATTCTTACCGCTTTTTCTTGTCCTCCTTGCTGTGCGATGTAATCGGCAACTTTCTTCTGTCTGAAAAGTGCTCTTTGTCTGTTGACACTATCCATCGTGTAAATAGGGAGGTTGTTGGTCGAATATTGACCAGTGAATCCGTCCATATTCTTTTTTATAAAATTTGATTATTTTAGTATGAAAATCAGAAAATTCAAATAAAATTGTTCAAATATCGTAAAAATCAACGAAAAATCAAATAAAAACAACAAAAAAGTGCGAAAATATTTGTAATGTTACTTTTTATTTGTATATTTGCCGTTAAAAACAGAAATAATCATAAAGAAGATGGTGATTTTCTGTAAAAAGGATTGTTTTAGGAAATTAGAAATTTACTATGGAAAAAGAGACCCTTATCCAGAATTTAAAGGCTAAAGTCGGAGAGGACGATTTTAGCGTGTTGTCACAAAGAAGCATTGACAGTATTATCGACCCGATTCTCCCATTGTTCTCAGATGACGAGAAAGTGACAGATGAGACCTACACCCTTCCGGTGAATATGCTGAAAAGCTATATCGGTCAATATCGTCATGACATCGCAGAGGGAATAAAAAGCGGAAAAACCGCATGGGAACAAGAACGTCAAAAAGTCCAAGCAAAAGCAATTGAGGATGCAGTCAGTTCCGCCCGCACAAAATGGGAGGCTGAACTTAATCCAAAATCGCAAGACACAACTGTTGAGGAAGATCCTAAGCCTGTTATTCCGACTGCTGACGAGATTACCGCCAAGGTGATTTCGACGCTCACAGGCAATGACGGTGCTCTTGGTAAGATGAATGCCACACTAACAGACTTTATCAACACCTACAATCAGCGTCAGCGCATGGAGACTGTTGAAGCCTTGCGCTCTTCATTAAGAACATATCTTATTGATGAGCTTGGAGCTGACCGTGAGCCGGTTGTGAATCTTGCCATAGCAGAGACCAAGATTCCTGACAACGTGAATATTGAGCAGTTGAAGACAGATGTCAAAAACCGCTACGAGGCGCGTTACAAGGAATTTTACGGTGACATGTCTGCTGGAGGCAAGAACGGTGCATTTGGAGGTGCAGAGGACAGTGTTGACGCGTTTAACTCTTTCATAAAGGAGCGTCAGCAGTTGGATGCAGACGCTAAACGTGACGCTGATGCGATAAGTAAGATGCTTATGTGATAACCGACGCAAATACTCTCAAAAGAGTAAAGAGATTGTTTTTAGGATTTTTTAATTTAAATGATTGATTATGTCAGTAATAAACGGAACATTCAATCAGGTCGTAAAAGGTGGCCGTCAGTTTGGTGGTACTCTCGTTGTTTTTGAGGGTAAGCCGGAGTTGCTTGTCGGTGGATTCAATTTCAACCTTAACGACCTTCCCGCTCCGGGCGATGTACTGCCCTGCGGTACCCCTGTGTATTGCGACGAGTCAGCACGTACAATCACTCCTTTGATTACCGCTAAGGTGGCCGCTGTTGATGCAATTGACTCAACGATTGTCACAATCGCTGATAACGGCTTTGGTCAGACAGCAATCAAGGTCGGTGATGTTGTCGGCATTCTTCCGAGCAACCTCTCCAGTGCTGCAACCTACTATGCCACAGTCAACAATAAAGAGGGTAATGTGATTACTCTCTCCGGTGCTATCACTGGTCTTGCCGCTGATAGCAAGCTCGCTGTTGTTGACGGCACTTCTCACAAAGTAAAGGCTATCCCTAACGCATTGCTGCCTTACGATGTAGTTCGTGACGCTGATGCCATCAGTGTTGACGGTGACGGTGCTTGGAGGAACGACCGTCCGGTGCTTGAGCGTCGGATGCCGCCTGTGAACGATGCGATTAAGACCGCTTTGGCAAATGCCGGCTGTCAGTTTAAATGGTCAGACCGTAAGTAAAGAAAGGAGGAAATTATGGCAACTACAAGAAGCAAAAGTATCTACAATCAGTATGATATTCGCCGTTATGTCGATGACGCCAATTTCTCCGTCATCATGAACACGGCAAACTCAAAGTATAATTCTTTGAACTCCCGTTCAGCGCAGTGGCGTCTGTTCGGTGACTGGGACCGTCCAAGCGACAGCCGTATTTGGAGTCAGGGTCAGAAGACTGTGCCAATCATGGCAAGAGCCTCTTTGCTTGGTACTCACTCGCTGAAACCGATGCGTAACACCAGTGGCTGGAAGTTCTACACCGGAAGCACCCCGAAGATGGGTCATGGCTATACGATGGATGAGAGCGACCTCTTCATTCTCCGTGACGCTAAGAACAACACCGGTCAGACGATGCAGGCGTTGATTTACGACTCGTTGCTTACTAACTCTCAGAATATCCTCGGTGGTATTCACAACGAGCTTACTCACATGACTTGTGAGCTTGCCTCTACTGGTGAGATTCATGAGCAGAGCGTGGATGGTGTTGCATACGATTTCACCTTTGAGTTTGATGCAAATCAGTTCATGACTGTTGATCCGCTGTGGTTCAACGCAGACGGCACAGCAAACGAGAATGCCAAGGTGATTCAGGACATCATCACCATGCAGCGCACCCTCACATCCGTACAAGGACGTAACGTGAACGCTTGGATGATTAACAAGGATACCGTTGACATGATTCTTGACCACCCAAGTGTTCTTAAAGCCTATCTGGCATGGAAGAGCAATGGTCAGACAACCACCAATGCAAACTATATTGCCACCCGTACAGAGGTTGCAAACTTCCTGCATGACCGTGGTGTTTGGGGTATTCTTCCTATTGACTACAAGTCTGTACATGAGGAGGACGGCATTCCAGTTGAGGACGCTCCCGCATTCAGTCCTTACACGATGGCTGCGTTCAATACCAACGAAAAGCTGTTCAACATCAAGTGCACCAACTCGATCTGGAAAGACCGTCAGCAATATGGCGGCATAGGTGCTAACACGATGTACACCTTCGTTGAAAACAGAATCGCAGTTCTCTCCACCTGGCAGGAGAATCCTATCCACAACACCGTTGAGTTTGAGCTTTACGCCGGTCCGGTGTTCAAGAACCTACGCGATTACGGTCTCGCAACCATCTGGTCGAACGAGAGCGGGTCATCAAGCAATTAAAACGAGAGCATCATAACGTTACCTGATACAACCGTCTATGGCTACATTGAACATATCTGAATATCTGAAAAGTGTCGTAAGGAGTGTCTCTCCTGATGATGTCGTAATAAAGACGATTTGTCTGAATGCCGGCATTGATGAAGTTGACGCTTCTTTTGACGATTTGTCAGAGAAACAGCAGCGTCTTGCCCTTGCATACCTTTACCTTTGGCTTGGTACTGGTCCCACAACAGGTACGAAGTGGAGCGAGAAAGACGGCGACTGGAGTCAGAGTGGCAGTGAGGGCACATTCACCAGAGGTCAGCTTTGGATGTATCTGCGAATGGCAAGGGATATACTGGCAGAGTACGGTATAGACGCTGGTATTACTCCGTTATGGGGTTTCCGTGGCGGTGGATTCAGGAATGTCAGACGTGGTTACAATGGCAGACTGGAATAACACATAACACCTATGTACCCGAATGTCCGTGAAAACAATCCGAGATTTCCACACACTTGTGTGATCATCCGTCCTTCGCTTGGCAATGTGATGGAAGATGAGCAGGATGGTGTTGTGATTTATGAAGGTGAGTGCAGGAGCTTTGACTTCCACACAACGGACGGAAAGGGTGATGTGATAACGAGTACACGCAAGTTGTCACTTCCCGTCCGTCAGCAAGAGTGGGATGTTAATCATCCGATACCCCTTGAGGGTGATACGATTGAGGTTGACAAGGGAAGTCACAAGGAGTATGGTATAGTAATTGACAAGATGCCATCAAATCTTGGCACTCATCTGATTTGGCGGTTTGTAAGAAATTAGGTGTATGGAGCAAATAAGCGCAATTCTACGAAACATTGAGACTGAGTTTCTTAATGATTTAGAAGTCAAGCTGAAAGCGAAATGTGACGACATACTAAAAAACGCTGTGAATTTCCGCCGCTCTTCACCTAATGCTCACGACATAACAGGAAACCTTATTACAGGAATCCTTGTCGCCCTTTTCAGAAAAGGAAAAATGAAATATGCCATTGCGCCAGAGGACTCACTCGGTCTTGCGCCACCCATCAGGCCACAGATGACAAGTCCGCTTATCTATCATTTCAAAACAGACTATAGTGGAACTGAGGCGTTTTACCGGCCTGATGTTGTTGCAAAGAATAAAGAATATGCTATGTACCGTGCGTTTGATTGGTTGCGGCACAGCTATAAAACATCAAAGGATTCCCTCTTTGAAATTGTGGTAGTTTATGGTGCCGATTATGCCGAATGGCTTGAACACGAACGTGGAACAGCCGGATTCGCTGACACAGTTGCATACATCAGGTCAATAGACTGGGGTAACGGAATAAAAACATTCTGATTAATTGAATTATGGCAAATGATACACCTACATACAGGCTTCTGAAGTTGCTTTCGGAAAAAGTTGGCAGTTTGGGTGTTGTGGTTCATCTGATGAACCGTCCCAAGACAGTAGCTGAGACTGTAAAGTCCTTTGTTGTTGTGTCATTGCCAACCAGATGGCATAACACCGTTCATGGAGACGATGGTTTTCGTGATGAACTGGAGGGCTTGCTACACATCTTCTACAAATGCAAGAGCGACGGAACACCTAACATAGACGGTCAGACAGCTCTTGTCAGAAATGCTGTTAAGCTGTTTCCGATTAAAGGAGATGGAGCAGAATGTGTTCGTCCACGCCAGCTTGTAAATGGTTATGACGGTTATGGCTATCAGGTAACGAGTGTGATGTTCGATATACGGTTAAATAAAAATTAGTATTAACAATAAAGATTGTTTTTGATATGGCAGTTATTAAGAAAAATTCGATGACTGAGTTCGTCTTTGACGGAATCAGTGCGCTTTATGCCGTTCAGGGAGGATTTACTATGAGTGCTACATCAGAGCACACGGTTGACCTTACAGGAAAAGACCTCGTGGAACTTCCTGTAAGTGAGAACAGTGGAGTTAGCATCAACGGTGGTTCTCCGTCAACGACAGTATTCCGTGTTCATGGTCTTAATGCGCCTTGGACTTCTCATATCACTCCTGGTGACGCAGAGGTTACATTACAGGTGCCAACCTATGACTCGCGGGTTCTTTCTCTCATTTATGGTGCGGCTTATAGCTCAAGCGACATGGTATTCCCTGTGCCGAGTGGCACACTCTCTGACGAGACCATTGAGACATTGAAAGGCAAGTCGTTTGCATTCCCTGAGAAAGCCGTAAACCTTGGTCTGTTGATTATCAACGACACAGAGGACAAGGCGTTGTTCATCAAGAAAGTGAAATTGCTTGCTTCTCCTGAGTTTGCCGGTGAGGATGTTCCTTTCGTGGTAAATCTGACAGGAACTGTTGCAAGTGGTGGTGATCTTGACGCAATGGCAATTCTTGAGCCTGAAAAGGGCAGCAATTAAAAAAATCCCTGCAACCATTAGTCACGGGCGGTCGTAGGCCATTGGTCTGATGGCCGCCCGTCTTTGGTTGGGGTGTAAAAAAATAATGGTTGTAATATATGGGAAAAAAGAAAAACAAAGAACCTGAAATTCGTCAGCCCGATGTTGAGTCCCAGCGTTGGTATCAGTCGTTGAGAGACAATGACGCGAGTATGGTTAAAGTGCGCAATAAGCGTTACAAGTTGCGTTGGCTGAAACCCGGTCAGATAGTTCGTCTTGGTCGTTTGTTACTCAGAAAGCGCAAAAATGATGTAGTTGATGCCGGTAACACGATAACAGGTTACGCCGGTGATATGCTGTCCGCATTGACAGATGACCAAAAACTGTTGTGTAAGACCGCCGCCATATTCATATTGGATGGTTACTGGAAGATTAAATTCAGGTACTGGTATTTATGGCGATGGTTTTATTACATAAAGCAGTACGACTCATTTGAGCTTGAGGCGTTGATAGCGGAGGGCAAAAAAAAAGTACCGCTGGAGCAGTTCTTAAAGATTACCATGTTTCTGACAGGGGCAAAGGATACACTGATGATGATGAGGACGGAGGAAGCCGAGCGTATCCTTCGAGAACTCAGTGGGGGAGCATCCACAGCATCAGCAAGTCCGTCAGAGGCATCAGCCACCCAAGGTACTTCCTCTTCGGCATGATAAGAGTCCAGGCGTATGAATATAATTGGGGTTATACGGTTGCCCAGATAGAGCTTGCGAGTGTTGACGCTCCGTTTGTGGCCTACAAGGCGAAAGACAAGCCCAAGCCTGGTGATCCAGGATTCAAAAGTGACCCTGACAAGATACGCCGTGACTATGAGCGTTGGAAGGAGAAGCAGAAGACGAGGAAGACAAAGTTCTCTGACTTTATTGGTGGCGGTCGTCTTTCAAACGGGAGTCCGGATATTAAACCAGCGGGAGATTAATTTCTTCCGCTTTTTTGTTGAACACAAATAAAACGATAAATTATGGCAGACAATAAATTAAGTGCGGTCATATCCTTTTTAGAGGATTCAAAGAATAATCTTGATGCTTTGGCTAAAAGGTGGCATCACTTTTTTGGCAACAAACTTGAAACCCATATAGGTGTAAGTAAGGAAAGTCGTGACACGCTTAATACCATATCACAGACGCTTGACAATATAAGAAAAGACATTCAAGCTCTCAGTGGTCAGACCGTAAATATAAAAGTAGGTGCTGACCTTCAGAAACTTGCACAAAGCCTTACCGACGCAAGCAATGCGATGGGTACACTTGCCGGTCAGATCAGTAATATCGGCAAGAATATGGCAACCAGTTTCTCGCAGTCGATGGTGCAGGAACTGAAGAATATCCAGAGTGAGTGCAAGAAGGCTGTTCAGTCGTTGGGTGATGTTGAGAAAGCGCAAAAAGGTTCAGATAAAAATCTCTCTGCGGACAATGCCAACAAAGCCGCTGTCGCATATCATCAGTTATATCTGCGGATAAAAGACATGATGAGTCTGCGTTCAAACATGGTGAAACTCGGTATTGATGTTTCAGAAATAGATAACGCAATAAGCAAGATAAAGCAGTTATCACTTGAAGTGCTTGCCGCAGGTCGTGAGAACGGAAACTCACAAGGGATGCTTTTCAAGGATTTATCCAAACAAGCATCTTATAAAAACGAACTGATTGATGCAAACCGTGCGTACAGGCAGTCACTCAAAGAAGTTGCCGCAGAGGAACGCAGTCGAAAAGAGGCACAAAGAGCACTGAAACAGGAAGAGTCGGAGCGTTCGTCTGCAATCAGGAAACTTGAGACACAACTGAAATCCCTGTTGAAACTTGAGGCTCAGATGAGCAAGACGGGCTACATGAGCAAGAACACAGCAGGTGCAGATGGTTTGCGTCAGCAACAGTCAGAGCTTGAGAAACTTCGTGGTGAAATTAACAAGACGATTCAGGACATTAAAAACTTAGGTAACGTCAAGATTCAAAACTCCGGTTTGCTTAACACAATAAAAGACTTGTTAGACAAACTTGCCGTTTTAGGAGTTAACGCAAAAACGGCCATGCAGACGTTTGCCCGTGAGCAGAGTCAAGCCGCCGCCGCATCTTCTCGTCTTACAGCAGAGCAACAACGTCTTGGTCAGGCGTTTCAGCAGGCCAACCAGCAAGGTCAGTTGCAGAGCAGGATTTTAGGTGACCTGCATAGCATGGCTGCTCAGTATGTCAGTGTTTGGGGTGCAGGAAATTTCATCAAGGAGGTGGCACAAGTTACAGGAGAGTTGGAACTGCAAAGGAAATCATTGGAGGTCATCATAGGCAGTGCGTCAAAAGCTGGTGAACTTTACGGAGAGATACGTGACTTGTCACAGATGTCACCATACACCTTCCAAGACCTTATCAAGAGCACCCGTCAGTTAGCCGCCTTCGGTGTTCAGACAAAAGACTTGTATGGTCGCATGGAGGCGTTGAGTAACATCGGTGCAGGTCTTAGTGTTGATGTGTCACGACTGATACTCGCATACGGTCATACAAAGTCGTATGGTTATCTTTCCGGTATTCAGAACAGGCAGTTTGAGACAGCCGGTATTGATATGGTCGGTGCGTTGGCTGACCGATACAACAGGCTTGCGAGAGAGGCGGCTGGTGCTGGTGAGCAGATAGAGCGTGTGTCAAGGAAAGACGTGTTCAAGATGATACATGACAAAGCCGTTCAGTTTGAGGATGTGGATGCCGTGCTCATGGAACTGACACAACCAGGTGGCAAGTTCTATAATATGCAACAGGAGCAGTACAACACCATAGGTGGTAAGTTGCGTAACTTGCGTAACAACTACAATATTATGTTGAGTGAGATTGGAGAAAGCAATCATGGTGCACTCGCATTTGGTGTTGACACATTAAACCAGCTGACTGCAAACTGGGAGAAATTTGCGTTGGTATTGAAATCTATACTGATCCCACTTGCGGCAGTCAAATTGGGTATGTTTGCTTTGGGCACAGGAGCAAGTAAGGCTTCTCGTGAAACAGCACTTGCCATAAAAAATATGGCAGTAGGTTCAAGCACGTCAGGTATGATGTTCCCGTCAAAAGTAAGCAATTTCACGCAGGCAAGACAATCACTCGAAAATTATAGAAGTTCTTTACAGAAAGCATACGAAACTGGTCAGCTTACGAATCGTCAGATATACCGTCAGTTTGTGCTGAATGGTCAGCTTCATCGTGGTTATCGTAGTCTGGCCGCTGATATAATTCACGTAGATAAGAGTCAAAAAAGTGCACTTGTTAATTCAAGAGGGTGGCGTCTTTCCTTGCAACAATTGAAATTTGGCATTTCAAACATTGGAATCGCGTTAAATCGACTTGGGAATGGTCTTAGTTCATTCTTTTCAGCCAACTGGTTTACTCTCGCATTTTCTGCTGTTACATATTTGTATCAGAGATTGAGTTCTATGAGCCAAAAGGTTGAGGATGTTGTAACGAAATTGCGTGAAAATGGTTCAAATGATAAGGATGAGGCACAACACATAATTGACAAGTATGCAGAAATGTACGATGGGAGAGGATTTACTAATTTAAAATCCTACAGAAACCGTTTTTCTGTTGGTGGTCTCATTAATCACAGATGGCAAGATAATGAGATGGAATTTGACCGTGAACAGTTAAAACAGCTTGATTTAACTGATGACATTGAGGAACTGAAGCAAAAGTTACAAGCGTTATCTCCTGTATATGATGTGGATTTGATTGATGTTGAAAGAGTTGAAGAACAAGCAGACCAGTTTATTGCAGCGATTCATAAAATTGATTCTGCAAGAAAAGCAAGTCAGTATCTTGAAGAAAACGGTGGTTTACTACAAGGGATATTAGACGACAGAAAAGGGACAAGCACATGGATAGGCAGGTGGACTACAGATGATTTAATTACAGACCTACAAGATTACAGTGATGATTATCAGGATTTTTTGGATGGTTTAGGTAGGATGACAGAAGAAGAGCTTGCCCAACTTGACACACGATTGGGAGGTGTTTTGTCGTCTCTTAAAGAAGACCCATCAAATAATATTAGGACTCTTACTGAGGCATTACTCCATTTGGTAAAGGTTAATAAAATGTCAAACAAAGGTCTCCGTGAACTTGCAGATACCTTAGATGATGCGGGTGCACCATCTAAATTGACAAACAACCTTTACGAACTCGCAACGGATGTGTCACAGTTAGGTGAGAGTTTTGAAAACACTTTGCCAAAATTAAAAGACATGCTTGATTACTTTGCTGATGATAATGACGCGTTCAGAGATGTTGCATATAAGATTTGGAGTGGAATTGCCGAACAATTAAAAAATATTAAAAATGTACCACAATTAAAGGAAATCTTTATGCAATCATTGGCTTCATTGTTCTCTCCCGACAAGGCTGCTATATTGCTTGAACCTTTCATATTACCTGATATACAAAACTTCGCAGCATCAGAAGCAAAAAAAGCTGCTAAAGCTGGTAATCTTAATGATGGTGACACTGAGGGTTTAAAAAAACTGATTGATGATACTTACGAAAAAGCAATTTCATCGCAAAAAACATTGGGAGCTGTCCTTGCTCGTGGAGGAGAAGCAACAATTAAACGGTGGAAAGATACAATACGAAGAGAATTTGAGAAACAAAAAAATGGTGGTGTCCTTGATTGGCAAAAGGAATTTTTCGGAGTTGGTGACAAAAAAGTCGATACTGAAATCCAAATTAATTTCCGTACATACTATAGGAAAGCGATGGATAGTGAATCGCCTCAGAAGATGTGGGAAATTGTTCAGAAAGAATTTGATGAGGCAAAGAAACGGATTGAGAGTGTTGCTCTCGAAATATCTAAGCATGTAAAGATAAAATGGACCCCGGAAATGCTTTACGACCCCAAAATAATCAGAGGCTGGATAAAAAGGATTGATCAATTCTTAAAGACGATTGACCCATCTGAAACACTACATAAGACATTTGAGGAGATTCTTGATGACCTTAAAAAGATGGAGGCTGGTTTATCTACGGCAGATGCAAACAGTCATGATTTAGGTGGTGTAGAGGCACGTAAAAAAGCGGCAGACGAAGCTCAAAAGGAAAGAGAAAAAGCGAATGCAGAAGCAAAAAGGAAAGCCCAAGAAGCCGAAAGAAAAGCAAGAGAAGCCGCAGAGAAAGCACGCCGTGAACAGGAAGAACGTGAGCGCAAGGCTTTAGATGGCTTGAAGGAAGAGGTGCGGATAATAAAGGAGGCTCACAGCGAATATGAGAAATACAGGAAGACAAGGGACAAAGTGTCCGCACAGGCACTTGTCATGTCAAGGTTTAACGATGAGATAAAAAAAGGAATAATCAAGAAAGAATACATATCAGACGCAGAGAATTATGATGATGCCTTGAGAAAAGTAGGGAACCGGCTGAACGGAATGAAATGGAGCACAGAGAGTCTGCGTCACAGTGCTGAAAATTTGGGAATCCAGATTAACAAGACACTCGCGGACATTGACCTTTCAAGGATAGAACGGATGTCTAAGCATTTTACTGACAGTATGTCTGAGGACATAGACCAGCTTACCAAACAATGGCAACTATTTGACGAGTTGCTGAAATTAAGTGGCGATTGGGACCTTGCAGACAAGTTGAGTGGTGCAAAACGGGACAAAGGCGATGTCATGAGTGGTGTGGGAAATCTAAACACATTGTCTGGAATCCTGTTTGAGTCACTCAGACCGGCTACAGTTAACAAACTGAGTTCAAAAGAGCAGAATCTTTTGACATGGTTTTCTGATCAACTAAACAAATCCACATCAACAGATGCATATATCAAATTGAACGACATACTAAAAATCCGTGGAAGCGAAAACAGGCGTGAGGCATTGATGGACGAGTTTAAACGCTTGTTCGACGTTCTCGGATGGCAACCAGATGAAGGTCAAAAAGACACACACAAGGCAGACAGGGACAAAGCGAGCGCATTGATTGACGGTCTGATGAAACTGATTGACGAGATTGTGAAGACGCGTGAGAGTGAGAGAGAAAACTCTGTAAAGCGTGTTGCGGAAATAGCCGGTGGTGTAAATAACATCCTAACGAAAAGGGAGAGAATATTAAACCAGTTCACACAGGACTATGGATTGATTAATGCGAAGGACACAAACGGTAATTATTACATAACAGATAATAAAGAACGCAACAAAGCAACAGAACTTGCAGAAAAACGCCGTGATTATGAATTGTTTCTTCTAAGTGATGACTACCAGCGATATTTTAATTCTCTTGAAACACTCACGAATGACGAGGTTCGTCGTATTGCAAAATACATAAGGGAGCAACTTGCTACCGCTTTAAAGTATGGACTGATAGACGCAAAAACTTATGATGAGAATATGACACGGGTCAATGAGATTGAGGGTGGTGCTTTTGCAATGCCGACAATCCTGAGTCCTAACCGCAAGTCCATACAAGAGCGTATAGGCAGTTTCTGGTATAACCGTGATGATGATAAGAACAAAAAAGCCGTTCAAGGCTGGCAGTCAGACATAACACGGATGCTTGGTTCTGAATATGCGAAACCTTGGGAAAAGCAAGACCTTGCTCTGATTGACGTTTTGAAGAAACTACAAGACCTTCTTTCAAAAGAACAGCAGGGGACGGCAACGGCTGCAGACCGCAAGATGGCTGGTCAGCTTGGGCAGGAGATTCAGAAATGGGATGACAAGAATTATGACGAAAGAAAAGGTGTACAGAAACAGGCGAATGACTATACACCGAGTGACGATAAGCAGAAAAAAGATTTCGATGATGTAGTAAAAGACATCATAAACAGCCTGAAAGCACTCAAAGACGGTCTTGATTTCTTTGCAGATTTCTTTGACTCACTTGGAATGGAAGGTGCATCTAACACGTTGAGTGACGCAAGCACAGTTGTGGGTGGTGCTTTGAACGGTGCTAATGCAATGGGAGGAATTGCATCAACTGTTTCGCAGATAGCCCCAGCACTTGGAAATCTCGGTCCCTACGGAGCAGCCGCTGGAGCCGCGCTCGGTGTAATAAGTGGAATCGCACAGGCAGGTGACGCAAAAAGGCAGAGGCAGATAGAGGCATTAAGACGAGATGTGCAACAGATTGACAACACACTGAATCTGATTAAAGGACTCAGAGAACAGACATTAGGATATGATCAAGGTATATTAAGGAGGCTATTGTATGAAAATGCTTTAAAAAACGGTGACGGCACAATGGCGGGCTATTATGCGAGAGGTGGACTCAATGGAAGTGGGTACGAGCAGGAACTTAATGCGATGAAAGCTCAAAGACAGGATTATCAGAAGATGTATGACGCTGAGAACGGCAAGAAGAAAAAAAGCAAAGAAGACTTGGAGGAATATAAATCAAAGATGGCTGAACTGGATATGCAGATTATGCAGTACACACAAAATCTTGCAAAAGAGTTGTGGAGCATTGACTTATCTGGTTGGGCATCGCAGATAGGTGACGCACTTATGACCGCCTTTGAGAACGGCACTAACGCGGCAGACGCATTCCGTGACAGCGTTCAAGACATCATGAAGAGTGTCGTAAAGTCCATGATGATAAAGGGCATAATCGAGCCGATGTTTGAGGAACTCCAAGAAAAATTGTTTGGTAAAAACGGTACATTTGACATAAGTGATCCAAAAGGCAGTATGGAAAGGACACTGGATGCTATCACAGATTTCATGAATGGCAAAGGTAAGACAATGATAACCGCCGCACAGGAGTTTTATAACTCTGCCAATAACGTTATGGATCAGAATCTTGGTTATGGCATGGACGCAAAAGACTCAAGCAAGAATCTCAGCAACTCCATATCCAGTACCGCCAGCGAGGAGACGATGGGCATTGTTGCCGGATATATGTCAAGGATGAGCCAGGATTTGGCTGTCAATCGTATCGTGCTGACAACATTTGTGAATGACAACTGGCCAAGTTATATAGAGATGGTTACCGGGGCAAACTCGTCGCTTACATCAATAGACCACCATACCGAACGCATTATGATTATGATGCAGGACGGTCAGGGAGCGTTGTTTGAGCGTGTTGACCGTATTTCCAGACGAATGGATAACATTGTAAACGGAATAGACAAGGTTTACACAAGATAAACCACGCCATTTTCTTATTATATTTGTGTTTTTCTGTCAAGAGGGTAGGGTGGTCAGCCTTACCCTCTTGATATTTTGTGGTCATTGATGAATCTTTCTTTCTCCTCAGTCCACTGGTTGTGCTCAAAGAACATTTTGACGTAGTTGTTGCGGAGTTTTCTTGCGTTCCTGTCTGGATAGCCACGGACAACCTTGTAACGCAACCATTCTTCTATCGTCTTTGTACAGAAATGACGGAGGTAGCCGTTGCTGAAATCATACGGATGGAATGGTGACTGCTGACAGGGATTTCCTTTCGCGTCACAACATCTTAACGGTGTGCCTGGGATATGCGGGTTGCGTGTAAAACGCATATCTCTTATCCCACCACGGACAATGCTCTTTATGTGGTCGTTCTCCGGGAAATCGTAAGTGATTGCTTTGTCAAACGGCATAGGCTCAGTGAATCTCTCCATACAAGGTCTTCCGTCATCAGTAATGATGTTGTTGTCAGTCATCATCATCCAGTTGATGAGAATGCAATCCTGTGCAGTAAAATTGCACAGATAATCGTGGATGTCGCTTTGTGGGATAATCAGGAACTCGTCAAAGTCAAAGAATGCTATCCAATCGTATTCGTATTTGTGGTTTATGTAGCAGTGGTTGTAGGCTGACAACTGGCAGTTTGTCCTGTCTCGCCAGTTGACGATTTCAACCTTGTCATAACCACTCAGCACCTCTTCAAAATGCTCCTCCCGACCTTGGTTGTTGTCGTATATGAATATGCAGTCAAATCCGATACTCAGATAATGCTCAACGAACTCAACTGCATATCGGTTTTCCAGTCTTCCTATGGCACATAAAGCGACTTTATCCATAATTATGTGGTTTTGCTTTTTCAGTTATTGTCATCTCATATTCCTTATGTATCGGGAATTTTCGCATTATCCACGCGGAGGCAAGACGCTCACCAAGATAACCGCCGATTCGGTATTGTGTTGCGATAGTGCCTGTCCGTCCTTTCCTTGCAAGATATATGTCCTGATATTGTCTTAGTCTGCTTTCTATGTCAGTACCGACAATCTCAACAACCTTGTCAAGCACACCCCAAACGAAATTGATAAGTTCAAGAAAATGCTCACGTTTGAGGATATACATATTGCAAGTGTACAGGTGTTTTCCTTGCAACATCTTCTCCAATGGTTGATGCATTTCCGGGTAATACTCACGGACGATCTCCTTTGCTATATCCATATCCATATAGTTGTGCCACCGTTTATACTGGTCATAGACACACTCGTCAAACTCACTAACTTTTGTTGTGATACAACCGTATTTTCTTATCACATCTGGAATGTCGGGAATACAGTCCAAAAACGAGAAATACTTTCTGTAATGGCAGAATCCGACATAAGGTGGCAACTCTTTGTTATCAGCAAGCCACTTGTATGTCATCAGTTCAGAGTAGAACGAGCCGTGCAGTCCGTTATAATGGTCGTTGTTGATTCTCCTTGCATCCACAATCTCATAGACAGGACTCTTGACCGGACAAGCAAAATCGGTGTGTGTGCAGATGTATATTTTCACATCTTTGTTCACGTCATCCCAAAGATATTTGTATTTATTGAGCCACCATATCTGTGGGTCTTTCTGCCCGTTCTTCCAACTTGCCTTTCCGTAATGCACGGAATAGTCGTTTTTTAGTAATGTTTTTATGGGGAGTTTGTTCCGTCTTATGTCCTCAATCAGCCATGCACCAGTGTCATAGAATCGGTCAGGGTCTTTCTTTGTCAGCATCCATGTATATTGAGGGTTGCAGTATCTTATGTTGTGCTGTTTGCACATAGGCACGTTTATGTAGCAGATGAACGGCAATAATCTTGGAATACCAATGCGGTGTTTCCCTGTTGTCCTTATCTCTCCTGAACAGGCGTAGTCCTGGTCCCAGTAAATTGATATATCCTTTGTCAGCAGAATGTCTGAATCAAGAAGAATGAATCCGTCCGGAATAAGTTCAAAGCAGTAGTCAATGCTCTTTGTGTGTTTGGCAGAACCGAAATTATTGCCTGACGCATCCCTGTAAGGGAACTGGCTCAACCATTTCTCAAAGTCAATCAGTTGTCCTTTGGTATTGTCAAAGTACGTCACTTTTGCTTTGTCCTCATCAAACAAAGGTCGTTGGTCGGAGTTGTCAAACACAAATATCTTCGCATCCTGTGTGAATATATTGATTGACTTAATCAGTGCAGATGTCAGTTCGGGTGTATTGAAATGTACGGTCAGTATGTTCATAGTTCGTATTTTGATTTTTCGGGCATTTTTATTTCAAACGCCTCAGTCATCTTTCGTTTGGCATCCTGATATGAATTAGATTTTGCGTCGTTGATGCAGATAAGCTGCCTGTCTGACCCGGTGATGAGATTGCACACCTTATTGATGTCATCCATCTCCGTATAGGTGGATGTCCTTGAAGATAACGAATAGTTGTTTGTAAGTAACTGCCAATAGGCGGCGAGTTCCTGATTGATGTTCTTTTTGTTTCTGAACGTTGTGATTGACTGTCTGATTTCTATCTCCAACTTTTCCCAAAGCATTTTCCACGTTGACTTTAGCATTGGTGCGATGTTGTGTCCTGTGCGTGTGATTCCCAGTTCTCTCTTCTGCATTTTTAGCAGTTTTCTCACAATAGACTCTCCGTTGTGAAGATGATGTGCGTACATCCTGGAGTCCTCTGTGAAAAGGCGTTCGTTGATTTCTATTTTCGGGTTTCCATTCTCATCAAAGAAATCGGATGGTTTCAATGGATTGACAGGAATCATATCGTCGTTAGCATAAACGAAATGCTCTGCCAAATCCGGTATTCTCCACATGAACTGCTCAATGCAGGTTGAGTTGTAAGTGGGGAGATATTCTCTTGGTATGATGAGCGGGTGATAAACGATATTCACATGGTCACGCCTTACCCATTCCGGAACTTGCGACGGACGTTCAACGATAAGGTGTATTTTGCGAATCCACGGCATATACCTCTCCGTTCCACGCATGATATATTTCAGTGTGTTCCACTCACGGAAACGGACAGAATCACACACAGGTAGCTTGTTATGTTTTCTGCTCGTCTCGTTGTACGTCTTTCTCCATTCCGGGTCGGATGAGTCAACGTATGTGATTACAAGGTCAATGTCCATCATTTCCTGAATTTAAGCCATACGCCGATGACGGTGAGCAATATAAATATTCCAAGTATCTTCGGCCACCAGTTCCGCTTCTCCTTAACCACCTTCTCCTTGTCGGACTTTGACAGATAAGAGGAGTCGTTCCGCTCGACAAATCTATATACGGTCACAGTGTCTGTCTTGGACTGGTAAACCGTGTCACGGCTCACTCTCCACAACGTGTCCGTTCGGCTCTTGTAGAGCGTGTCATGCATGAACACAAGCCGCTCCCGCCACTTCTCCTTATAGATATAAACAGAGTCGCCTCTTTCTCTCACATATACGGAATCTCTGACCACTACCGAATCCCTCTTCACAATGTTCTTTATGATGGTATCGGTCTTGACCTGATATATTGTGTCCGTCTTTGATTTCACAAGGCTGTCAGCCGCTCCGTGGTGCGTGTTGGTAGAGTCCACGGAGGAATGTGCCACATAGACGGTATCATGCGTTGTGACGATTTTCTGCGTGGTCTTAGTGCAGCTCGTCAGCATGTTGTACACTACCGCCCACACAAGCATCGTGAGCAGTAGCAACAGCAATGTCCTTAAATCTTTCTTCCACATAGTAGTTGTTTTTTGGGGAAATTTTCCTTTGTCTTCCTCTAATTTCCTTTGATGATTTCAATGTAAATCTTATCCTTCGCTGACTTTAAGAGAGTGTAGAGTTTTTCAAATGCCTCCTGCGACTTGGTTACCTGACCGACAATCGTGTTATATCCCACGATGATACAACCAGCAGATGAGCGGTGGCTGACTCCCTTGTGCACGAGGATGCCATCGAAGCCAGGCACATCCATCACTCTCGGCAGCTTGCCCTTGCAATAATTCCAATAGTAGGGTTTTGCGGAGAATTTGGGAGATACAATGTCAATCCGCACCCTGTATCTTCCTCTTGGGATGGCGGTCTCGGACTTGACTTTAATCTTCTTAATCTGCTCCAACGGCATTCCCTGCGTCAGCCCACGGTCAATGTCCTCTATGGTGTCGCACACATATTTCCCATCCACATACAGGTGACCAATCTGCCAAGCCTTACCTGCTTTCATGGCGATTCGCTTTAACGTTAAAATCATAGTCTTTTTTCTTTAAATGGTTTGGTTATTCCGATAATTTTCACTAACTTTGCATTACAGTTTAGGAGCGCAAAGCTCTATTAGAAAATCGTCGAGTGAACCCGTCAGACTGCGAAGCCTGGCGGTTTTTTTAGTCCCCATTCCATGAGCCGAACACGAAGATGGCGATGACGAATCCGACAACTAATCCTGTGAAAAACATAATCACTTCCATAATTTCTGTTTAAATCCAATCCTATCTTCGCAGACCAGATGGGGAAGAAGTTAACCTTTTAAATTACTAACTAATTAATACTATTAAAAACCAAATAATGCTATGAAAACACTAATCTGACGCAACGCTATGCGCCTCTTTTTCTTCGCTCTCCCATTTCTCATTTTTGTTGACGGCATCAACGAGAGAGCCTATTTTTTTGAATATCAACTGTGCGTCGTCGGAGGTGGTGGCGGAGATTATCTGCTTGATAACATCGTCAATCTCACCTGCCCTCGCTTTCTTACGCTTGACATTCTCCATCACGCTCTTGCCCTCTATTATCAGCACCGAAAGACACATGAGAATTGAGGCATACGGAAACTCATACCACACGAAGATAGAGCCTAATAGGTCTATCATCAAGCCAACGAGCATCACCTTGAAATAGTCGGCTATCTTCTCCAAAGTCTTGCGGAAGCCGTGGGAGTTGAGTTTCTGCTTGAGTGCCTTCGCTGTAGATATTCCGCTCCAGAAGTCCACGAAACAGGCGAATATCATCAGCAGCCACACCGTGAATATCACCACACCCTTCACCAGCAGGAGGCTCATCAAAGCCTCCCGGTTGTTGTTAATTATAAAGTCTAACATCTTACAATTACGTTATGATTAATAATAGAATTAAGTTCACCACCGCTCCTATTGACGAGAGTATGGAATATCTCACCACATCGTCTTTCTCAAGCTCAAAGTCGTAGGTCTCACTCTGCCACACCTCACGCAGCACCATGATGATGGTGCCCAGCCCGCCTAAGAACAAGCCCATCAGGCAGGCAACAGCTATCCCCAACTTATTC